>MDTD01012464.1_pt1 | contig 37093 bp, 30 predicted proteins | sample 811221 | NCBI WGS metagenome assembly MDTD01 (sample SAMN05326646, study PRJNA326480) | marine metagenome | isolation source: seawater | place: Pacific Ocean: South West | collected 2011
AGTTCGAAATGGTTTCCCTGCTTTTTTACAGATATCAATAATTTTGTATAGATCTCGCCTTGGTGCATTTGGGCAGCAAATAATTGCTTCATCATATTCATTAATAAAGTCTGATAAATCCGATATATTTCCTTCGACTTTTATATTATGTATAAGTTGACCATGTAAATTTTTATTATCATCCAAAAATCCAATAGGTACCATCCTATATCTCGAATCATTGAGTAGTTCCCTACAAATAAATTCTCCAGTATTACCCGCACCAATAATTATGACTCTTTTATAAAGTGCAATTCTATATGGTTTGGGACTAATTAGATGAGAATAAATTAAACGAACACCTATTCTAGATAATGCAGTAAAACTAAAGGTTAAGATAAAATCAATTATAAAAATTGATCTAGGAATATCCTGAAATCCTCTAAAGTATCCAATCCCAGCTATCAAAAGCAAAGTACCCATTATATTAGCTTTAAAGATATTAACCATATCTATGAGACTAGTGTAACGCCACATGCCATTGAACATTCCAAATATTGAGAAAGAGATTATTTTTACAGCTACTGACAATCCCAGGATATAATAAATATGCTCATTATGGAAAATAGCAGGTATTGTAAGATCACTTCTAATGATTGCAGATAATAGAAATCCACTTATAACTGCCATAAAATCTGCTAAGAATAATATTCTGAGATTTCTTTTTGTTGGTTCAGTACTCTTTTTAATGTTTGGCTCTTTTATTTTTACATCATCAATTGTATCACGCAGTTTAAATTCACCATTATCCTCAATTTTTAATAGTCGAATGATTAAATAATGGCCCATCCTTTTCGGTAAGAATAGCGATAAAATTGTTATTCCAACTAATTTCAAATCCTCAAAAAAACTTTTCTTGTTTACATAATATTTATCCAATCCTACTTTTATTTTTAAAATATTATTATATGGGTCATCTGAATCAATCATAGACCAAATTTCTGACTCATTTCTAAATAGAATTGACGAATAACCCGACAAGCCTGGCTTAATTTTATTTAAAAAGGAAAATGAATCTTTGTTTACATATTGAGGGACTTCAGGCCTTGGTCCTATAAATCGCATGTCACCTTTGATAACATTAAAAAGCTGGGGCAATTCATCAAGTTTAGTCTTTCTTAAAAAACTACCCCATTTAGTTGTTTGATTATTGCCACCAGTTTGATAATTATTATCGTTAGATTTATTAATTACCATTGTACGGAATTTGTATATAATGAATGGTTTAAAGTCTTTACCTATCCTAGACTGCCTGAAAATAATTGGCCTACCTTGTGTCAGTACATTCCCTAACGCTATACCAATTAGCACAGGTGATAGTAAAAATGCTAATATTACTGCTGTGAGCCGTGAAATTAATTCCATTGTCTAAATTTTCATTCGTTTATTAGTCCATTCCTAGGAATGTTTTTTTTTGGTGATTTACGTCGCAGAAACTGAGTTCCTAATTAGTCCGTATTTTAATAAAGATTATAAAAAAAAGAATGAAATTATTTTGAATGTTTATCAGAAAGATTAATAATGGATTTAATAATATAATCTACAGATGATTTTTCCAAACTAGGGTATATGGGTAATGAAATCATAGAATCAAAAAGTTCGTTTGCTCGAGGAAATTTATTATAATTAAAGTCGTATTTATTTTTATAGTAGGACAATTGATGTATTGGCTTATAATGAACTGCTAGACCAATCCCCTTCCTATTCATTTCTTCAATGAACTTATCTCTTGAAATCGACCATCTATTTTTTACCAATTGAATCACAAACAAATGCATGGAATGGCCTTTATTATATTGGGGTAGCACAATTCCTTTAATATTGCTTAAACCTTTTAAATAGTAGTTAAAAATTTCTAAACGTCTGCTTTGCCATTGTTCAATCTGGGTAAATTGCCAAAGTCCAAAAGAAGCCGAAAAATCTGTCAAATTATATTTGTAACCTAATTCTACAATATCATATTCCCATTTACCTTTAGTTTTAAACCTGTTCCAACCGTCTTTTGTAATACCATGTAAGGATAATTTTCTTGTTGCATCTGCTAGATCAGAATTATTTGTAGATAATGCACCTCCTTCTCCACCGGTTGTTATATTCTTATTAGCATAGAATGAGAATGCCGCCGCATGGTCTGTATAACCAATTTTTATTCCATTAGAATTTGACTCTAACGCATGAGCAGCATCCTCAAGGATAAAGAGGCCGTATTTTTCTGCTAAATCCCATAGATTCTTTAAATTAACTGGTTCGCCTGCATAATGAACTGGAATAATAACTTTCACTGAATTATCCCTTTTTATAACATCCTCAACTTGGTTTAAATCAATTAAAAAACCATCTTTTTCACAATCTATGAGAATAGGTTCCATTCCCAAATACTCCCCACATTCTACTGTCGATGCAAAGGTAAGAGTTGGAGTTATATATTTTTGTCCGCGTTTAAATCCCTTTGCAGCAAGAGCGAGATGAAGTGCAGCAGTACAGGAATTAACACCTATCACATAATCAGCATCTAAGAATTTCATTAGCCTATTTTCAAATTCTTCAACAACAGAACCTGTAGTCAACCAACCATTCTTAATGGAAATTGAAAAAATCTTATTTAAATCCTTAGGTATGTTTGGTTTATGAAAAGGGATTTGCATTTATAAGTTTTTATCTAAGCTATAATAGAGATCGATTCCAAGATTGCCCTTAATCTTATCTCTATTTTTATTAGATTTATTGTAAGAAATTTCACTGAAAAGTGACATATTTGTTTTAAACCACCATTGACATTTAAATGATATAAAGTCAATATTTTCGACATCACCACTTGGGAAAGGTCTATCTGAATAATCTTTATATTCCCCATATAGGTTATTGATAAAATTATTTTCACCAATATTCCTTATACCCATATCAATGCTGGTAATAACCTTATTTCGATAAAACCAATTTATTCCAACCTTTCTTTCTCTACTATCACTTCCAATATGCCAACCTAGTGGATCATTTCTTTGTACGAAATTATTATTGCCATTCTCATGTTTAAATACATGCGTACCAACGCTTATACTAGAGATATAGCACAAGACATATGAATTAACGGTTTTTATCGGTGCAAACAGAATTTTATATGAAAATGCATTCCCACTTCCTTTACCACCATCCTTCTGTTTTTTGTCTAAGGTAAATTCATCAAAAAGATAGTTACCAGATAATCTTATTTTCTCCATTAAAAAGTAATCGATAGATAATTGCCAAATACCATTTCCACTATCTGTTCCTAAAGAATTTTGACGGTCATTTAATTCTATTTCAAGATGGGTGGACATTGGATTAAAATAAGAAAAATCAATCGACCTGTTTTTTCCTGAATAAATTATTGTCTCAGATAAACCAATTAGGAGATTTTTTTGATTATTCCATTCAATACCTCTTCCAGTAATATATCGATTAACTGAATTAGAATCAGTTTCTAAAAACCCATGGAAATATCTCACTTTTAGTCTACTAAAATCCAAGTCTAACATTCCATAATCATATGAATTTGAATTTTCGCTCAAGGGTAATTGTATTTCATTGCCAGCACCCCAGCTCTGTCTACCTCTGCCAAATTGTAATATCATCCATTCATTTTCATAACTAATTCCAGAGATATCAGTCTCGCCTGACGTGAGTCCTCCTCTACTAATATCTCTGGGTATACCAGAATATCCCATAAATTCATCAGGATTATTAACTATTCTAGGATAGAGATATCCATGAAAATACTTCTTAAATGTAAAATGGCCATAAGCATAAAACATCTTTTGGTTCTTTGCGATAAAAGTTCCAAATCTTGCATTTACTTTAAGAGAGTCATTATTTTTAAGATTATGTTTATACCTGAAAGGACCAAAGGTAGTATTCTCGTGCCAATTTTCTCCTAGATCATCCTCCAATTTATTTATTTGAAATTCAAAAAATTCTTTTGGTATTTCTTGAGCACTAATAGAAAGTGAGAATAATAATATTTGAATATGTTTAAACAATTAGTTTTAAAATTTATCTTTATTAAAATATTTATCCTTTAGGACTTTATCATTCCATTTGTTCATAAAATAAAATAATCCAAAAAAGGAGCCTAAACCATAAGCAACATGTAATGTCAAAAAACATAAAGGTAAAAAAATTAATGAAAAACCATTATTAAAGTTTTTTAATGTTTCCCTAATTGAAAAAATTATAGAGGTAATGGTATAGGATATGCTAAGAATAAGAATTGGGATATTAAAGTCAGTTACTAGATAGGAATAAATCGCATAGAAAAAATTTATTATAAAAATTAAGGGTACAATATGTCGAAAAGACGCTGCCGAACTTCTTTTTTGGAAAACTCGTATTTTAAAAAAACCATATTGAAAATATTGCTTAAATAATTTGTGAATTGAATTTTTTGGGTAATAGTATGATTTTATTGAAGGATGCAACCAAATTTTAAGATCTTGTTGTAGCATACGAAAATTAAATTCATCATCTTGGTTACGTAATAATTCTATATCGTATCCTCCAATTTTCTTAAAAACATTACGTTTGTATGTACCAAAAGCAAGAGTATCTACATACTTACCAATCCTAATATTCTCTCTAAATGCAACACCACCAACACCAAATTTTGATTGTTGTGCAATTGCAATTGCATTACCAATAATTCCCGTTGCAATGTTTGTTATCGGCCCACCTACACAATCAGCATTTGTAGTTTTTAATTCTTTTAGAGAGTTCTGTAAAAAGTCTGTGGCTAATTCTGCATGCCCGTCTATACGAATTATATAATCACCTCTTGAAATTGATAAAGCACGATTAAAGCCTGTAGATACAATTTTCTCTGGATTATCAATTAACTTTATTTCATTTACTGTCTTCATTAATCTATGTATTATGTTTCTAGTACCATCTGTTGACATTCCGTCCGCAACAATAATTTCAAAATCAAAATTATTATTATTTTGATTTATAATTGATTTAATCATTCTTTCAATGAATGATGATTCATTTCTTATTGGAGCAATATAGGTGATAAATGGATTATCATTCATTGATTTCTGAATAAAAATGTTTCAGCTTTCCTGATTTTGGACGTTTAATTGTATTTAACCTGTTGATCTTTAATGTTAGACCTGGTTCTAAATAAATATCCATTTTCTTTTGAATCTTTTTTATTTCATTATCAGTTAAATTTCTATCAGAGATGATATCAAATATGAAAATATCAAGAGCAACTTGTCTTATTATAAACTCTTTTAGAATACCAGAAGATTCTAGAATAGATCTAGAAATATAATAAAAAGTTAAACCAGGTGACTTTTTACCACTCGGAAGCATTATTGTATCATTTGTTCTTCCTGTCAGTTTATTTAATACCAGTTCATTATTACTTTCCTGAAATTTTAAAACCCCAGTATCACCAACTTCATATCGTATAAAAGGCATAGCTTTATTATGCAAATCTGTAATCAAAATTTTCCCTTCCTCTCCAACTTCGACGATTGATCCATCATCATCAACGATTTCAATAAACTGTGTTTCAGAAGATAGAATCCAATCAGAGTTCTCATTCTCAAAAGCCGTAATGCCGCCTGCTTCTGAAATACCATATTCATTTACAACCACTACTCCAAATGCTGAATTTAATATTTTTCTATCTTCAAAGGTTAGAACTTCAGATGTCGTGATACATAATTCTAGTGTTGGACAAATAGAATTTAAGATTAAATCATTTTTTATGAGATATCTAGCAAAAAGGACTAATGCATTAGTATAGCCATAGATAAAATTAAATTTTATTCTTGAAAATATTTTTATGTGTTCATTTAGTGCATTGTCTGATAGATCAAATATCAATAATTTTTTCCTATTCATTATAAAATCTTTTGATAACTCATAATACTTCCCAGTATTCTCTAATGGGGTACCAAAATACCTAGCCTGTTTTGATTCAAAATCTAGACTATGCCATTTATATCTATTTTCCGTAAGGGCCCAAGTCATCGCATGAGCATTTTTATTTTTCGCATAGAAAAAAGGTTTCCCAGATGAACCTGATGTATTTGCAATGTAGGTGTTTTTTTTGGTGTATTTATTCGATAATAATTTATTTATCCCATGCTGATAATCTGTTTTTTGCATTATTGGTAATTCTTCCCATTTTTTTGGAAGGTTATTCTTGAGTTTGTCATTATAAAAGTCATTATTCTTCCAATGAAATTTTACTATATCCCATTTTGACTGATCCTGCCAATCTATTTTTTCCCCTATTGGCAATGAATGTATATAGTTAAGGTATTTTGCAGCTTTATAAATATCGTAACCTGCAATTTTCATTAATGATTTAAAAAGAAATCTAATTTCTAAGTTTTCCTAAATAATCCAATATAATGGGTCCTTAATATTGAAATTTTCGATAAAATTGGATAGATGCTAATCGTAAATGCGCCAAGACTTCTTACTAATGGCGGCATTACAGTGATCAACTTTATGATTTTTTTCATTTTTGGAAACATATAATCAATTTCTTTTTGATCAATACGAACAACATTCTTATTGATAGGATTTGCATACCTTAAATCATAGTATAATATTAATCCATTGGGTTTTAGAACTCTTTGAATCTCATTTGAAATCTGCTTACGACTTTTAGAATCCTTTATGGATGAGAATAGGGTAAAAGTATTTATAAAATCAAATTTATTATCAGGATATTTAATATTTCTAGCATCCATTTTAAAAAATTTTGCAGATGGGTACATCATTTTTGCATGTTCTATTCTATTTTGACGAATATCTATTCCATAAATGTTTTTTTCATTAGCTCCTAAACTCATCATTAACTTGACTGTATTACCTCCCGCGCAACCAACATCTAATATCTTCTTGTTTTTTAAATCAACATTGATATTTTTTAATAACTTGTTTGCATAATAAAGCCTCTCTTTAGATATAATAATATTTCCAAAATTTTTTAATGACCATTTATTAATAAATGATTTTTTTGACATGTATATATCATAAATATCTTGAATGGTTTTTTTATTAATATTTTTTTCCTTGAAATAATTAATGTCTAATTCTTTTTGCCAACTTGCTTGAATCCTAATCCAATCAAAATTCTCTGCTTTTTTTCTTGCATTAAATGATAATTTTGAAGCCATGTCATTGTCATTTATAATTCTCAAGACAGATTTAGTCATTCCATTTACATCATTTTTATTATTTAATAATGCATCGGAGCCATTTTTATGTAAAAAAGGTAACCCACCAGCATTTGTTGAAACAATTGGTAAGCCTAATGCCATGGCTTCTATGACACTAACTGGTTGATTATCAAAATTTGTTGTATTTAAAAAAATATCGTACTGTGATGAAATGTCAGTCCAATCTTCTTTTGATAAGATTTCTGTAAAATAGACACAATCATAAATTTTTAATTTTTTTACTAATTCTTTACATTCAATCATCGAACCATCTTTATCAGGTCCAACCATACATAATTGTGCAGATGGTATTTTTTTCTTTATCTCATAAAATACTTTTATTGCCATTTCTGGGTTGTATACTTTATGAAATGACCTTACCCATAGGAATTTAGGTTTACATTTTTTTCTATGTTTAAATTTATACTTATCAATATCAATTGAATTAGGAATATATTTGGTTTGTAGGCCTATTTCCTGAAACTTTGATTTCATATACAATGACGGTGAAATATTAATTTTTGAATGAGAGAATATCATTTTTGAAATAAATTTATTCTTTAATAACATTTTTGGTAAGTCACCACCTCTTAGTATTGGTAGATACCTTAAACCAATTAATCTGCATAACATTGCACATACGAAAGCATAACAAAATGCCAATCCGCTATAAGTATCAATGAGAACATAATGAGTAGAATTTCTATTTTTTATAATAGTTAACATCATATCATACAATCTGAAAATTTTATTTAACTTATTAGAGGACAATATTACTGTTGATATTCCAGATAGTTTTTCACCTAATGTCTCAATGCCAGTTGGGGTAAAACCATATGAACTAAGCCTATTGCCGATGTAAACTATTTTGATAATACTCTACCTCTTCATCTGTTCTTGGATGAAATCTTAATTTGGCTGCCTAATAAGAGACTTAAGAATGAAAATTAATTTATTTTATAAACTATCATGCCAATTTTCTAATACGTAAAGCATTAGAACTCTTTGGTATACCGATTCGTAACTAATTTGACGCTTATCTGAATATTTAATGAATTGTTTTGATAAATATTTAATATAATCCATACTAATGAATTCGCTAACATAGTTATCTTTTTTCGAAATCTTTTCACTTATTTGTTTACGACTTTCCAATGTTAAATAATCACTAAGTGGTATAGAAAAACCATGTTTAGGGAAATTTGTAGTATAACTAGGATATGCCTTACGATGTAAATATTTTGTATGTTTTTTTCCACTAAAAGCATTTGATTTTTGTTCATATGGAATTGAAAAGGCCATTTTGACCAGATCTTCATCTAAGAAAGGAACACGCCACTCTACACCATTTAACATGGACATCATGTCTAATTTCCGCATATAGTCTCCAAGCATAAGTTTTCTAAAATAATCAAAAATAATCATTCCTTGAAAGTTTTGGGGTTTATCATTACTAAAAATTTTAGAATATTGTATGACATGCTCAGTTTTGTTTTGGTAATTAAATACACTATTCCCATTCATTTCTGTCCAAATTGGCATCCAAGAATTTTTGTTATAAAAAACCGCCTCTTGATTGATCATCAAACTTTGCAAACGTTTTAATTTTCTATAGTAATTATCTGGAAGAAAACCTATGTAATTATTAAAAAAATTAATTAATCTAGGAAAAGAACTAACTCTTTTCATTAGCGGCAGTATTCTTTGGTAAATATATCCATTGAACAACTCGTCTCCACCATCACCTCCAATAATTACTTTACTATTTTGTGATGCAATTTTACTTATCAAATAAACTGGAATTGCGGATGAATCCGCAAATGGTTGATCAAAATGTATGAATAATTTATTTATCAATTCTAAATCAATCACAGTCTCGAGATTAATTATTTTATGATTACGTTTTTCATTAGAATATCTCTCGCTGATAAAAGACTCGTCATAGTGCTTATTCTTTTTAAAGGAAATCGTTAATGCATTAATAGATTTTTCATTTTTCAATATTCTATCATATATCAAAGAAGAATCAATGCCACCACTCAAGGCCAAAGACAAATTGACATCAGACACAAGATTCCTCTGAATCGCCCTATCTAAAGCAATTGAGATATTTTCTACATTTTCAATGAAGGAATTGGAGTTCCAATTATCGTATGAATAACTAAAGAAAGGTGTTATTGATTTAGGACCATTACCCCTCCATACAAAAGTGTTTCCTGGCTCTAAAGCAATTAAGTTTTTGTAAACTGTAGATGGTTCAGGTATGAAGCCCAAATTTAAGTATTGCTTAATTGAAATTTGATTAATTACGAGATTTTCATGAGATATTTTTTTTATGGATTTTATCTCGCTCCCAAAAATTATTTTATTTTTTTCTTCTTTGAAATAAAGTGGTTTTACTCCTGCGGGATCTCTGACCAATATTACTTTTTGTTCATTTCTAAAATCTACTATTGCAAAAGAGTAAACGCCTCTTAATCTTTTAAAAAACGAAACTCCTTTATCTATATAGCCTTCTATAATGGTTTCAGTATCAGAGTTTGTACGAAAATCATTGAATCTTATTTCTTTTTTTAAGGATTCATAATTATAAATTTCACCATTAAATGTGATTGCGGCATTTCCACAAGAAGAAAAAAATGGTTGATTTGCTTTTGAGGATAAATCAATAATACTCAAACGATTATGACCTAAAAAAATATTTTTTTTATCTGTCCAAAATTTTTGATGATCTGGACCACGATGCTTTAAGGTATTTAATGCTTCTTTTGACCTTTGAATATCGAGGCCACCAGAATAATCAACAATTCCAAAAAATCCACACATTTAATAGTACACTAGATTTTGTTTATGTAAATATTTCAAATACATCTAATCGTCTGAAGTAATACGCATTGCACTAATTGCTAGAAGAATTGGAGTAACAAAAGTTCGCATTGCTGAATGCAAACTTGTTCCTATGGCAATAATGCCAAGGATTACTAAGATCGCCCTATTAGTTGAATACTGATTAATCAGAAATGATTTAAATACAGTGAACACCATTAAGATTATAATTAATAGGCCAAATATCCCGTGTTCAGCAAGCAGACGCGTAGGTTCTGTATGAGCAAGAATGCCATAAAGATCTATATCTCTCAAAAACCTTGATGAACCTGCACCAGTACCAAAGCTAAAATTATTATACCATAGCTCTAAATCACTCATGATGATAGAATACCTTCCAGTTGTAATTGTATTCAATGTTTTAAGTTTTTCTCCCGATAGGGTCGTTTCTGTTTCACCCAAATACCGTAATGCTAAATTTCCTCTAGAAAGATTTTGGATTATTGCATATGATGAAAAAAGAATAATAACCGCAAAAAAAAATAATACTAATGGCCTAAGTCTCTTAGTCTTAGTATCACGCTTGAATGATTTAGAACTTCGATAAATCAAGTAATAAAAAAGGATTGCGACAAGGCCTATAATCATTCCGCCTCTTGAAAATGTAAGAAAACCCTGATAGGCAAATAAACCAATAAAGAATCCATCAAGGACGTGTAAACCAGAAAACAATAGTTTATTCATCCAAGCATAAAAACTAAAAAACATTCCAAGGCCTAAAATTGTAGCAACCTGATTACTACCAAAACCTCCTGAAGCTTTAAAGTCTGCATTTAAAGAAAAACTTAATTCAGAATAATTAGGGGTTTCAAATATTACATAAATCAAAACAGATATAGAATTATACCACAATAATCTCAATAATGAATTAAAATCAAAATCATTAATTTTTTCCCCTCCTATGACTATTAATATTAAACTCATGCTTATAGGACCTAGAAGATTCAAAGACAATTCTGAGAAATTTACTGAATGACTTTTATCAATAAACATTCCAGGTATAAGAAATAGAAAAATCAGTACTCCCGTCATATTAGGTTTACCAACCTTTCCACTAATTAGCAAAAAAGATGTTATTGCAATTATAATATATTTACTTAGTTCCCAGGGGATATAGGGATATGCCATAATTACTCTACCTAAGACTTCAAAAGAACATAAATAAATAATAAATGGAATGACTTTATTTAGAGAATTATGAATTATTAAACTCGAGATTATTCCATTTATTGATGAAATAATTATGATATAAAACCATCCAATCAGAAACCATTCACTGATAGTTGAGAAAACTCCCAATAATAAATGGAAGATAGTCCATTCAAAATTTCTTCTAGATTTAAGAATATTATTAAGCATATTTTGTTAATAAACCTTTTATCTTTTCATTATATTTTTCATAAAGAAAAAAAGATGCTAATTGATATCCTTTAGCAGCTTTGTTTTTTAAGATATTTCGATTTTTTTCAATTTTTATTAACGTAGTAGATATTGTTTTTGGAGAAATATTATTAAGTATTATTCCAAAATCTCTAGTTAAATATTGACCAACACTTCCACTATTTGAGGATATTGGTACACATCCATAGGCAATGGCTTCAGTAATTACTTTTGGAAAGCCCTCGGATAATGATGGTAATATTATAATATGACATTTTTTATAATACTCATTTAATTCTTGACGAAAAATTGCACCTGTAAAATTAATTTTTATATTTTTAATATTTTCTGCATTTAATTCAAACTCATTTCTATCAGGTCCATCACCAATAAAGTAAACATTATCAATCCATTTTTTATTATCAAGTATTTTAATTGCTTCTATTATTCTATCTACGCCTTTTTTCTTATCCAAACGTCCAACAAAACAAATTTTGATATTACCGTAATAATCTTTTTTTTCGGTCACCTCATAACCAGAGTCCAATTCTCCTTTTGTTAGACACGGATTTTCAATATTTACCAAATGTCTCTTTTGTATTGGCCAGTTTCCATTTATACCTACAAAGGAAGGACTAGGTATAGATATATTTAATAATAATCTTTGTAGTCTATAGAAAGGGGGGATATTTCTACTACTCCAATCTCCTGCATATTTATGCCAGAAAACCTTTTTGGTGAAAAACCTAGATATAATGATAGTGATAAAACCTGGAAGAGAGGGACACCTAGTGTGAATTATATTATGTTTATGGATATGTCGTAATAGTAATGCTGTATAGGGTATAATATTTTTTATAATATTGATTTTATCCATGAAATATTTTCCACCAGTCCTTTCTAAAACCACATAATTTATCTTTTGAGACTTTATACCTTTGAAATTGATAGTTTTATCATCAGAATAATCATATCCAATCCATGTAATCTCATCAAATAATTTCTCTACATGTTGAATTTCCCTAGCTACTGGTTCTAATATTTTTATTTTGCCAGTATCATCAATTTTCATTGAGGTATCTGATATTATAAGGAGTTTTTTATAATTGTATACACTTTTTGACATTTATTATAACATTCATCTTTTAATAATTCGAAATCATTTAGGCCATCCATTCGCTCTCTAAGCAAGGCTTTATTACTCAATCCAAATTGCAATCTCTTAACCCAATTTTTTATATCAAAATCATCATTTACAAATTCAGGAATCACTGATGAGACTTCCTTCGCTACATCTCCAGTATTATAAGTTAAGAAGGGGATTCTGGTCATAATGTATTCAAGTAATACTAAAGGGCCAGTTTCATATTTTGATACATGAAGTCCAAAATCATAATTTAATAGAACTTCTGTTATATTTTTACAGTCCGTGATTATGTTTATGTTATCAGATAAACCTGCTGATTTAATATTTTTAACTATTTTATTATAATATGCTTGATTATGGATATATCCATATATGTCTAGTTGGATGTTATCTATTTTTAAGTACTCATTGATTAGTCGAACTGCAAATTCAATGTTTTTTATAATATGAAAATTTGATATTAATATAACTTTATTTATTTTATTCCTACTTCTAAAACCTTTGATATCAATATCAACAAAATTTTTTAATAATAATATTTTCTTTCTTTCTATTCCAGCTGATTCTGCTTTATTACATAGTTCATCATTAACACCAATATAATAGAAATCATTTCTGAAGAATTTAAAAAAGTAATCATTATATTTTCCTCCAAAATGGTCATGGAAGATTATTGCATTTTTTAATTGAAACATCTTTTTTATGAATAAAACATATTTTAGGTTATGCCATAAATGCACATGTAGTATATCATAATTTTTTACATAGCAAAATAAATGATACATTGAAAGAATTGAATATTTTCTTTTTCTCCTTACAGAAATGATTTTGATATTGGGATTTAGATCCTCTGCCAATGGACCGTTTATGACAGTCGTCAAAACACTTACATCCACTCCTCTTTTAAAAAGTAGATTTGTAATATTAACTAGTATTCTTTCAGCACCACCAATATCAAGTGTATCAATTATTTGTAGAATTTTCATTCTAAAACTATTTATTTATGAGATTGTATTTTTTAGCATCTTTGAACTTATCATCCAAGCACGTAGTACTTGTAAAATCACAAACGGGAAAAAAGATAATAGAATAATGAGACTAATCATCTTTCCAAGCCTAGTACCTTTTATGCTGTATGGACCTAAAGAAGTAGGTAAAGTTTGGATCAATGATAAAATGGAAGATTTATTTCCCCAATACTTACGATAAAGATATAGAACACTAGGGATTGGTCTCGGCTCAAAAATACTTTTTGGTCTCATGCCATCCCATCCACTAGTTTCTCTTAAGCCGCCATCTTTACTCTTTAAATGAAATCTCCTTGCTTTTGGATTACTCACACTTCTAAAACCGTTCATAAACGCTCTTGCACCAAATTCTCCATCACCCATTCTCATTCCTTCAAACTGAATATCAAATAATCCGGTTCTCTGAAATACTTCAGTTTTTAACATCGTATTACCAGTATCTAGTTGATCTGCCCATCTAAAGTAACCATAATTTTGTGGTGTTGGAGCACCAACCATTGAAATAGAAACTCCTGCAGATATATCTACATTAAAATAATCTATGCACTTTAAATGTTGGTTAATCCAACCATCTTCTAATCTTGAGTCATCATCAAGTAATAAAATAAAATCTCCTTTAGCATGATTAATTGCCGTATTCCTTGCTCTCCATAAACCTTTTTCTTTTTGTTTAATTACTTTAATATGTAAATCATAGGAGTTATAGAATTTTTGTTTAAAGGGAACGCTCTGATCAACAACAATAATTTCAAAATTGGTATAGGTTTGAGCTTCTAAATCATTTAATACATTTTTTAATTCTGGGTATCTGTTTAATGTTGGTATTATTATTGTAACTAAGGGCTCCTTCCTAATCAAATTCGATTCAAAACTGTCATAATTATTATATGTAAAATGAGAATTATATAAATCAATTTTTTTTATATCTCTTATTTTGTATACAAATATCAATTCTTTAAGGGTTATCCTAAAAAATAAAATTCTCAATAAAAGGACATAATATGACCAAAATGGATTGAACATTCTTTTTATAAAAATATATTGGTCTTTTATACTCATTGAGTGATCTATTGATAAAGGCTTACTATTTTTAAGGTCAATAAAGCCCTTATGCCATGCTTGATATGTTGCATCGATTAATGAAGATTTATCATGCTCATATAAATTTGAATAATCTATAAATATTTTTTCATCATCCGTCATTTTATGGTAATCGATGAAATAATTTGAATTTATTTTTGAATTTAAATTATAATACCATATTGGCTTGACTATATTTAAGAAATTGATTTTGGGGAATTGTATTTTAATATTTTATCCTTGACCAAATTAATATTATAATTCTAATAAATGGTTTAAAATCCATTCTGGCTTTAAATGAGTTTCCCATAGTCGTCTATTTTTTAATTGTAATTTTTGAAAGTCGTCCTTGGAAATGTTTTTGTGGAATTCTTTTATAATGTTACCAGCCTCTTTTCTTTCTTCCCATTCGATTATGACCATATGTTCATTCCAATCGATCTGCTTAGTTAATGGCAACAGACAATCAGTATTTATTAATACAGGTATACGCCCCATCATAAGTGCTTCATACATTCTTATTGAAAAATTACCAGTTCCTCTTATACATATTATATAATCAGAAATTTTAATATTCTCATAGTACTCTATTGTGGTTGATTTTAGTTCTAATTTATTTTTTGCACCCCCCCTATATTTGTCACGAAAAATAATATTTGTATCTAATTCATCATCATTTTGGAGATTTCTTAAAATTTTAAATCTTTCATATCCAGATATGAAAAAAGGTTCATAATCATTTCTATTTGGCTTTTGAATAAAACGATTCATATTTTCATTCAAATAAAACAATAACTGTTTTAAATAGTTTACCTTATTGGATGTCGCATGTCCACAAAATCCAATTTTGGGGTTAGGGCTCTTTTCATTGAATATTAATTTTTCATTATTAAAAAGAATTTTAGCATAGTCAGACAATGCAGCAGGGAATCCCTTATTGTGATCACTTAATTGACTCCTAAAACCACTCATTCTAAAATAATACATATTTTTAAATTCGGGGTATTTTTTACCATAATCTCCAGATATATAACCATAACCTTTGATCATATTCATTTCACAAAGTTCATTATAATATTCGAGGTGATGTATTAAACCATTATCAACATAGTTGTTAATTGGAAATGGAATTAATAATACATCAGAATTTTTTATATCATTAACTAATTTTAAATAATCTGAATCAAGCCCCCATTGTTTAAATGTATCACCATATTGTATCCAACCATTAGATGAATAAAAGGGTCTAGCTAATAAAAATATTAATTTTTTATCGATAGTGATTTTTATATCAGATGGTATGTAAACCTTCAAAATATTTTATTTATACTATAAATGGACCTTCTGTTTTACCTTCAATTAAATATTTAGATTTAATATGCGTATCATAATATTGTCTGGATTTTATTCTGCTTTAATATATATTATAAAATTGCAGGGCGGAATTCACATTAATTAATAACTTATTCTGGTTTGGTAAACGTTTGCACAGTACCAACATGAAAAAGTAATCTTATACCCGCCATAATTGATGGCTCAACAGCTGCATTAATTAATTGAAGACCCAACAAATCCAGCACCACCCTAAATAATTATTCTTTGATTAGAGTCTATAAAACTCATCAAATAGTTTAGTTTGGTTAAGTAAATTGAATCTCTTTTTAACCCTGTTCATGCTGGCAAACCTGACTTGGTTTATACTTTCTTCATCAGAGTTAATTATAGAAATTATCTTTTTTGCTAAACATTTTGGTCTTCTTTTTGGTATAACCCAACCTGTCTTATCATTAATTACGTTTTCTGAGAGCCCTTCTGCGTCTGAAACAAATGTCAATAAACCCATAGCCTGAGCCTCTAAAACAGAGTTACAAAATCCTTCTTGAATACTATACTGTATGTATATGTGCGATTTATGATAATATTTCTTTATTTGATCATGCTTCACCAGACCTAATAAATGTACACACTCACTAAGACCTAGATCATCTATGGTGTACAATAGTTGTTCTCGGCACTGTCCTTCACCTATGATAATATATTCAAATGAAATATTTTTTTTATTTAAGATTGCTAAAGCCTCAAGCGTGTAATCCAATCCTTTCTTCCAATGCAATCTAGCTACAGTTAGTACCTTAAGTTTTTTATTGTTCAAGTTTTTTACTTTTTTTGATTTAGCATTAAAATAACAAGTGTCGATAGCTGGATAAATTATGGAACTCTCAGTTTTCATATCTAATCCTCTTCTGTAAGCGATTTTTAGTAGATCTTTTGAGATAGAATGAACTTTATCAACTTTGTTCCAAACCCGATCAAAACACCCATTATATTTAAGTGGATAAATTGATATGTCGTATCCTCGAAGACTAAGTGCCATATTAGCATTTATTGCTGCAGCAACATTTTCTCTTCTTTCTGCCATGGTAATAAAACCAAAATGGATCCAATCCATTTTTTTTTTCAAAATATGATTATTTAGATACAAGTTTTCCCATCTTGTACGTAAACAGATACCATCCTTTTTTTCTAATTTTAAAAATTTATATGATATCTTTGGATAAAAGAAAATTAAGGACGTAAGAGAAAAGGCGACTTTTATAAACTGAAAAAGTTTCATACCACTTATTTTAGGATGAGAGATTACATCATAATGGTGGGGTCCATTTAAACTATTTCCAAAAACTAGTGTTTTATATCCGATATCCTGGAGAATCTTTATTTTTGATAAAATAAAGGTTTCAGATTGGCTAGGTGTATTTGCTAACACTATACCTATGGTCATTTTATACATAAAAAGGCAATCTCTAGTTTTTTTATTGCATATTTTGATCCATTATATCTGGAGAGATCAATTTTATTCACTTTGGAAAAATAATTTCCCATTTTGTCTACTATATCTAGTCCATAGTCTCTGTAGTGACCGTTAAGTTTCAAATTTGAAAATTCTCTTGTCTTTTTTCTTCGCCAGTCACCAGGAACAGTAATAATTGCATATCCTCCCTTTTTTAATATCCTTGCCATTTCATTCAAGGCCAATCCATCATTTCTTACATGTTCTAAGACATGATTACTCAATATTATATCGAAAGAAGAATCTTTAAAACTTAAGTTTTGCACATCTTCTGAAACATAATCCACTTTTTTCATATTTAAATCTGTGGTTAAATATTCATGTTGAAAAAAAACCTTAATTAACTTAGTCAAAACTGGCTCTGGTGCGAAATGAAGGATTCTTTTTTTATTTTTTGTTTTGAGATACTTGTTATATAAAAATATTAATCCTCTATGTCTAGATCTACTATCACAATTTGGACATGCAGAATTCCATGATATTTTAATAGGGTTACTAATATGTCTAAAGAATGGTGAAGAGTATTTACATATAGGACAATATATTTTTCTTTCATTATTAGAGAACCTTTTTTTTAAAAAATAGTTACTAGTCTCTGATAAAAGAAAGTGGCCTAAACCCATCCACTCGCCTTGGATAAAATATGTCAAACAGTTCCTAATATACTTTTTTAAATCAAATCTGTACATTTTATTTTTTGAAGGAATTATTGATGATACACAGATTCATATAAGTTTTTCATACGTTGGCCAAAAAGCGATGGATCATATCGATTTTTAATGGTTTGCATTGCATTTTTCATTATTGTTTGCAATGCATCTTGATCTTTATTTAGTATTTCCAAAATAGTTTCTGTCATATCATCGACATTACGATTAGAAAATAAAAATCCATTTTTATTATGGTCTATCAGTTCTTTCATACCTCCACAATCACTGCTTATTACAATAAGCCCAACTGACATTGCTTCTAGTGCAACATTCGCTATTCCTTCATCTATACTTGGAAGGATCAAAAAATCAGATTCAACCATTAATTTATATACATCTTCCTGTGAATCTAAAAAAGCCAAGGTAACATTATTTTTTAACCTATCATCTTCAATTTGATAAAGGATATCCTCTGAAGGTGAGTCTTGTGTAATGATTGTATAGTGTAAAGGGATATTATTATCTAATAGCTTTCGCATTGTGGATAGCGCATACTTGTAGCCTTTTATCCAATGGAATCTTCCAATAGAAATAAAATTAATTGACTTATTATTAATTTTGGTCACTCTATTTTTTTCATTAAGTATATCCATATGATTTGAAGCATTAATAACAATAACATCCTCTTCTTTTGCTCCATATTGAAGTGCTAAATTTTTGAGAGATTTAGAGACCGCATGAAACTTATCTACCTTAGGAAAAAGGCGAATATATTGCTTCTTTAGATGCTTGTCTGATAGCGGACTCACTGTTAGGTGGGTGCCTCTCAAACTCAATATTATCCTAACGCCAAATTCTTCCTTTAAAAAAATCCAATCAGGTAAAGATTTTGCCCATTGGATATGAAATATATCAGGTAGGTTATTGATAACAGGTAAAACTTTTGCACTCCAATTTATAAAATTAATTAAACTCTTATTCTGATGAGTTTTTTTATAATATTTCAAAAGTATAAAATATTTTTTACAATCAAGTATAATCAAAGTGATTGTTTGAAAGATTACATATACCAATCTCAAAGCCCAATGCTTCGGTGTATCATATACTTTAATATATTTTCCATTATAATCAATCTTTGACACTCTTTGACCAAAAATAATAACGCTTATGTTTTTTTCAGAAACTGATTTTATGAGATTTTCTATGAATACAGTAGAAGGTATTAAACCTGAATAGAACGCTACTTTCAATTATTACACTTTAATTTCAGATTTTTCACAAATCCAGGCTATGTGATTTATACTTAAACCAAAATATTCTATCTTTTTAGGATTAATATTTTTCACATTTACATCATAGATTAATTTAAATCCTGCATTGATAAACCTTTCAATATAATCTAAACCACAAGATCTAACATGGTGTCTGTCACCATAGATTTTTTCATATTCTTTTTCATCAATTTTATCATCCTCAATTGTTTTAGAATTTCCTTTAGGGTGAATAGGAACAGATACTAATATTTTTCCTCCATATCTAAGAGATGAGAATAAATTTTTAATCGCTTTTACATCGTCCTTTATGTGTTCAAGTACGTGCCATATTATCACCAAATCATAATATTCTTGTTTCAAACTGTTTTTTGCTATGTCTTTTGGCAAGTTTACAATTTCATTTTTTGATAAAGCTACTCTGTCATAAACTGCAGGATTGATCATTTTCACAACATAATCATACTCACTTTTATTTGGGCCTACATGTAATATTCTTTTTTCTTGGAGATTAAAAGTTTTCATGCAATAAGGCACTAATCTTTGCCTTGGTAGTGAGTTACATTTTGGACATCTTAAGTTTAAAAACTCTGAACCATTCCAATTGCAAAGTGGGCATTTTACACTATTCCCACTATAATAAATTGAATTTATCCATTTCCATAAAAGGTATGTAATCCTATTTTTCAAAATCTTGATGGAAGCTTTTGTTGTATCTCGACCAAACTGCTAATGTCAATAGCATACTTATGGAATGACTATAAGCTATGGAATCTTTGTCCAAAAAATTTTTGTAGTATTTTGAAATTATTTCTTTGGGGATAATGGAATGCAAACCATTATTCTGGAAAAGCCATTTTTCCAATGCTTTTTTATTTTCTTTGCCCAAAAATTGTAGTTCCCAATTTCTTTCAATTATTTTTGGTTTTCCTAAAATGTTTTCTTTGATAATTCTTTTTGCGTAACGCATTATTCTTCGAGGAAAAAATATAGAATTAAAATATTTATATTTATATAAATCTAAATCATAATCTTGCCAAGGTATTCTTGCAAGTTCTGGTGCTCTTTTTTTTATGTATTCGATCTGGATTTTTCTATTTGAAAGATGGTATTCAGGTAAAGTACATACAAATTCACAAATTTCATTTTCATGGTATGGTGCATATACTTTGCTATAATTTGTAAATACTTCCATGTTAACATTCGTCCATCTTTTAACATAATTCATTACTTTAAAAGCACGCATAAGACTATTGGGATTATCAATATTTATTTCCCTCAAACTAGTTTTAATTCTTTTATTTAATTCACTTTCAAAATCTTTATCTAATTTCCAGTGGTTCCATAATTCATTAGCCAACTCATAACCACTTGGTTTAACTATAGTTTGCATAGCATATTGAATGAGGTCAGTGGTATTGGCATCATAAGAAAGATTAAAACTATCAAAAAGTAAATCGCCCATTGATCCTGATACAATTATATCTCCAAGTTGGGATATTTCCTCTATTACTGCCATCTGACGTGGATGGGTGAATTCTACCTCACATTGATTTATTTTAGCTAAATTAATCAATCTTTTCCAAAGGTAGCCTCTTGGAATTTTAAAAGAGTGAAAATCCCATGAGTACTTATTTGCAATCATTTTTCCATATTTAGTTTCATTTAATCCATTTTCAAATTCATACGAGTACACCACAACATTTCTATGTTCCTTTAATGCAGCAGCAATAGTTCTTGAATCCAATCCACCTGAAATAGGAAGTATTACCCTTTTACCTTGTAGTTTGCTTTTTATTTGAAATTCAAATAAATCTGTAAAGTTGGACACCGCACTTTTGAAAGAAATATCATTTGGAGTGTAATGCCATTTGAGATCTGGTTGGTCAAATGACGGGTGATTTTTTTTAGCTTTGACAAATGATTCCTTTTTATAAAAAAATCCTGTAGAAAACCAGAAACAAAGTGCTTTATAGTCTAATTTCGAATCTTTATTAATATTATAAATCCAGCTATAACAATAATTACTTTTTTATCAGCAGTAATTATTTGGCATCAAATCACTAAGAGTTTATTTCTAAATAAAACTAGTGAGTCTGAACTATCTTGATTGCATTTATGAATTATTTTTTCATTTTCAAGAAAATACTTTTCCAAATTATCCATACTTTACCAGCCATTTTTTATAACTGCTATTATTCTATCAATATCATGTTTTTTTACCTTAGGATGCATAGGCAGTACTAAATATTTTTTTTCTAGGTTATCCATATTTGGAAAATTCTTCTCAGAAAATTTAGAGAATATTTCATACCTATCATTCCTATAGTGTACTTGTCCACTTTCGATATTATTCTCAGCCAATTTATTCTGTAAACCCTGTCTATTATCCACTAATATTGTACACAACCATGCAGAATGGTAATAATTGGAATCATCATTATCTATGAACTGAATATCTGAAACATCTTTTAGACATTTTTTATAATAATAAAATAATTCACGTTTATAACTAAGTTGTCTATCAAAATCCTCCAGCCCCGAAATACCCATTGCTGCGGAAATATCAGTCATTTGGTATTTATATCCAATTTCGATAATATCATTTTCCCAAATGCCTTTCTGTTTTTTTTCCCTGTCAATACCAAACCATCTTAATCTCTTAGCTTTTTTATAAAGATCTTTATTCTTAATAACTAGCATTCCACCATCTCCAGTTGTGATGGTTTTTATTGCTTGAAATGAGAAACATGAAAAATCTGTAAGGTCTGATATATTAAAATTTTTATATCTAGATCCTAAAGCATGGGCAGAATCTTGTATAATGGGAATATTATATTGATTTGCAATATTTAATAATCCTTCCATATCGCATGGTAGTCCACCATAATGGACACACACTATAGCCTTTGTTTTTTCATTGACTAATTCTTTAACATGTTCTGTATTAATATTTAAAGTATTTGGGTCAATGTCTGCGAATCTAATTTTTGCATTTAAATAAAGTAATGGTATGTTAGTAGCAGTACAGGTAAATAATGGTGCTATAACCTCATCGCCTTCCCCAATACCCGCTAGAATATATGCTAAGTGCAGTGCATCAGTGCCAGAACCTACAGCAAGGCAATTGTGCGATTTGGCAAATTTACTTTGGAACTTGATTTCAAACTGTTCGACTTTTGGTCCTTGTCCAATCCAACGCGTATTTAAAACTTCATTAACATATTTTTTGGCTTTTTTAGGCACAAATGGATGAAATAAGACTATTTTTTCCATTTTAGACAATTAATTTCCTTTTTTAAGCGAGTTAGAAATCTATTTAAGTCAGGATCTATTGGTAAAATACCAAATATTAAATTTATAATTCTTGGAATAAATTTTAAATTCCCTAATTCATTATAGTATTGCGTGGCTAAAGCATATCGATAATCTTTTTTGCTTACTATATGTGGAAATTCACTGTAAAAGTCTTTAAGTAATTTTCTTACTATAATTCCGGCTAAAAGGTGCTTCTTTGTCAATGAATTCCTATCAATCCTTCTATCCTGCCTAACGAAAACTTTATTTATTCCCTTAATTTTTGATTTAAGTGAAAACCTAAGCACATAATCCCAATCCACAGATAGGCTTTGGTAATTTGAAGAAAATATTAAATTATTTTTCATATGGATATCTTTTCTAACAACCATACAAGTTTGTGTTACTTTAATCTGTTTTCTATAGTTGAGCAAAAACATTTCTTTGAAAAATGGATAGTCAAATCCTTGGGCTATCATTCCAGGAAACAAATAAGTTACTCTTTTCCCATCCCAGAATTCTGAAAGTCCAGAAACCATACCGAAATCTAAATTTCTTTCAAGGAAAAAGATACTATCTTTAATAAAATAAGTCTCATAACAATCATCTTGTTCAACTGTTACAAAGTATTTTGATGATTTATCTGATAATTTTAATAATCTATTTAGCGTAGGTCCCAAGCCCATATTTATTTTATTTTCAAAATACTTTATTCTTCTATCATCATAATTATCAATAATTGGCTTTATTTTTGAACCATCATCACAAATTAATAATTCAAGATTATTGTAAGATTGCTCTAAAATACTATTTACCGTTTTCTCTATGTTTGGAAAGTTGTATACTGGCAAGAGTACCGATACTAATGGTTCATTTATCGGGAGTATGCTCATTATACCAATTTTCTAAAACAAATAATGTCCATAATAATTTACGGTTATCAAATTTTCTCTTTTGATGGTCATTTATTAGATTATGTATATAATTTTTGTCAAAAATAGAATTGATAAAGGAATTAGGATTATTTGCAATATCCAATAATGGAGTTTTTAAATCCTTACAAAACCATTTCGCAATTGGGATTCCAAAACCCTTTTTACGACGATTAACAATATCTTTAGGAAAATAATTTAGCCCTAGAGATTTCAGAAGATACTTGGATGTTGTTAACCTATATTTCAAATTAATTGGAACAGAAGCCATAAATTCTACTATTCGATGATCAAGATAAGGAATTCGTACTTCAAGTGAATTTGCCATACTTGCCCTATCAACCTTTACTAACATATCATCTTGTAGATAAAATCGCATATCTTGAAATAAATGTTTTTCCCAATTATTATCTGTTGTTGAATCACACAAATGATTTTCTATTAATGATTCTATATTTACATTCCTATCCAATAAATTAGAAAATTCCTTTTTATAACCTCTTTCCTTATCTTTCTTATTAAATGATCCAAGCCAATATTGATGTCTAATACCTGGACTATATCCTAATCCACGGATGAATTGTTTTAATTTGAAATCAAAACTGAAATTATCAAAGTTTGTTGGAAACAATTTTGCAATGATTGTGAATAATGATTTGAATTGCTTGGGGGTATACGATGCAATTTTATGTGCTAAATAAGTTGGGTAACCTGCAAATACCTCGTCTCCCCCATCACCACTCAATGCAACTGTTACTTGTTCACTTGTAAACTGGGATAGTAAATAAGTTGGCAATAAGGAAGCATCTGCTAGAGGCTCATCCATCATAGACCATATTGATGGTAATAATTCAACCATTTTTGTACTACTAAAAACCATGCTATTATGATTAGTGGCCAAAATTTCTGATATTACTTTTGCTTGGTCGCTTTCATCAAAAGATTCATCTTCAAATCCGATATTAAATGTATTTATAGGTTTACTATTTAGATGAGTTAAATAATATGCAATCAAACTAGAGTCTAGACCGCCACTTAAAAAGCATCCCAATGGCACATCACTAATAGTTCGATAATCGACCGATGAATGAATTAATCCATCTAATTTTTTTATGTAATCATTTTCACTATTGAGATAACTTTTTGGAGTATAACTAAAATTATACCATTTATTTTTCACCATTGATTTTTTTGACCAAATAAAATAATGTCCCTCTTCTAACTTATTTATTCCCTCATATATTGTTAATGGTGCAGGTATATATTCCATAGTAAGATATTGATCAATTGCTTTATAACAAATCCTTGGCGAAACTTTTGGGTGTTCTAATACACCTTTTAACTCACTGCAAAAAATTAACTCAGAATTATTTATTGTAAAGTAAAGAGGTTTAATTCCAAATCTATCTCTAGCAATAAAAATTTCATTCGTTTTGATATTATAAATGGCAAAGACAAACATTCCATTTAAATCATGAAGGCATTCTGTTCCCTTATGCTGGAATAAATTGACTAAAACTTCAGTATCAGTATCAGTATTAAAAAAGTAACCTAAGCCTTCTAGATTTTCCCTTAATTCTCTGTAGTTATATATTTCTCCATTATGTATAATTAAATGATTGCCATCATTACTTTTTATTGGCTGGCTTCCATTTTTTATGTCTAGAATACCTAATCTGTTGATTCCTAATGCTATATAATCATCTACAAATTGATTGTTTTCATCTGGGCCACGGTGCTCAATCCTATGACCTATACTTTTTAATATATTACTTTTTTCTACAACACTTTCATTTGTTGTAAATCCATATATTCCACACATACTATTTAATACAATTTATCAAAAGTTGAATTAATATTATTGAAACCTATTCATACCCTTACTTAATACTGTAGGATTTTCTGTCCTGAGATTCAAAATATGTTCTCATTAATATTTCTGCAATAAATCCCATAAAAAGACTCAATACCCCCACCATGATAAACAATATGACAAGTTCAGGTAAAGGGGTTTCTATAAATGTTTTTTGTCCTGAATATTTAAAGTATAGCATTAATAAAAAACAGATTATTGATAGAAAAAAGTTTAATATTGCAAAACCTCCAAAAAGATGTATGGGGTGAGAAAGTTGTTTTTCCATAAATTTTAAAAGTATTAAATCGGCTATCACAGAAAAAGTCCTAGATAATCCATATTTTGATTTACCATATTTTCTGTAATTATGCGCCACGGGCATTTCGGTAATTCTTCCTCCCTGCCAATATATATATATTGGTATGAATCGATGCATTTCACCATAAAGTTTGACTCCCTCTAATATTTCTTTTCTATATGCTTTAAGGGTACATCCATAATCGTGTAAATGGACTCCACTTATTTTGGATATAATACAATTTGCAATTTTTGAAGGTAAAACTCTTGTGAAAAAACCATCACGTCTTTCTTTCCTCCAACCACTAACAACATCATAACCCTTATCTAATTCTTTAATTAACTTTGGAATATCACTACAAGAATTTTGCAAATCACTGTCCATAGTTATCAAAACCTTTCCGTTTGAATTATCTATTCCTGCACTTATTGCTGCGGTCTGCCCAAAGTTTCTTATAAGCGTAATTAATTTAATATAATCTTTATCCTTAGTTTTTTTTGCAATAATCCCATTAGTATTATCATTAGAACCATCGTCAATGAAAATTATTTCAATCGATTTTTCATCCATTCTATTTACTAATTCATCTAATTGATCAATCAACTCATTTAATGATTCTTCCTCATTTAAAACTGGGATTATTATTGATATATCATGCATCATTATATTTTTTTATCTCTTTTGTTATTGAATCTATGAAATATCCTACTGGGATAAATACAATTATCCATATTATATATTCAATCCAAACTCGATACCTTGGAAATTCGCCACCATGCGGTGAGAATATTGCTGTGGTCAAACTTGCGTATAAAGTAAAAAGTAAAAATAATAATAGTAATTCCTTTTCATTATTCTTATGTAAAAAAGCAACTGAAATTATGATACCTAAGAGCAGAAATGGTCTATAAAGATAAGCGTAACCCTTTGAATAAAAGGTTTTGACTATTTTTGGCATCCCTACAAATGATGTAGGACTTGGTCCAAAACTTCTCTTTGTGAAAAAAGAGTGCCAATTTGACATTGAAGCAATTAAAAGTTTCAAAGGAGCATTGGAAAGGACCTTATTGGCAAATTGCTTATCGTATTTTATAGTATCATGAAATGAATTTTTAAAATCCATAAAACCGGATTGAGTATCCATTGTATATGATAAATTTATTTTAAATGTCTTTGCTTTTTCTGTCAATCTTTCGTCTTCAATAATTTTTTTATATAATGGTGTTCCATTGCCGTATTCAAATAAACCTGCTCTAATAGAGGTCATATTAATTGAATATGATAATGTATCAAGTGGTTCAAAAACTAATTTTGGACTATTAATTTTTTTGTAAAATTCCCAAGAAAAAAATACCAAAAAGTTTAAGGCTAAAATTGTCAGACATATCTTTACCTTATTTTTTATTGAGTTTTGAAATGAGATAAATAAAATTACAGGAAGAAATAGAAAAATTGAAACTGGCTTAGTTATTGACGTGAAACCACAAAAAATTCCAATAATAATAACAATGACATTTTTTACTTTTTCATTGGGTTTTCTTTTTATCAATTCAAATATCATCAGCCATATTATGGTAGTTAATAGAGCAAGTAAATAATCGGACAATATATAAGTAGAATAGTATAACAGACTTGGATTACAACCAATCACAATGGTCAAAAAAGATGATGATATTTTAGAAATTTTAAAATTTCTAAGGAACTTAAAAAGGAGGCAAGCAATCAAAGAGTGCAGAGTTAATTGAATAAATATATAAAGATACTTCCAATGTTTAGACGCAACCTCCATACAAAAACGCAGAAGAAGTGGGAAAAAAACAGGCCTTATCTCTGATATGGGGTCATTAAAATCTCTAGCAAGGGCAATATAATCATCTGAATCTGGACTAGTATTTACAATTGAATTTGGCTGGCTCCACCAGCCAAATAGAAACACTAGGAAAAAAATGAAAATATATAACCTGAAATTTTTAATATTCATCAATAATTGGAAATTCTCTTTGAAATCAAAAATTTATTCGGTGGTTCAAATACGCAGTTAATCTTAATGTTAATGATAAGATGAAAATAATGATGTAGTTAAAAAAAAAGATATCAGACGTGTAAATGATATTAATACTAAAAAAACCATTTTCCCTAAAACCCGAACCCTCGTTATATCTAAAAGTTAGTCTTTTACTAAAGATTGAATATATGTATGAAATTATTCTATCATTTTTTACAGCATTATCACATCCAAAAATAATGACTCGATTATGGTGCATTTTGGAAACTAATCTCCAAATCAAGTACGGTGTATCTCTCAAACTGTTACTAGGCCAAAAATAGTAAATATCTGCCCGCGGTATTGATTCTATCCTATAATCACATATTTCCACATTAAGGTTTCTTTCTTTGGCAAAATGGATTCGGTCAACATTAATATCTATACCGATAACTCGTTTAGCATATTCGTTCACAAGTGCTAAATTGTCACCCTCAGCACACCCTAGTTCACAAAATATTTTATTTTTTAATATAAATTTTATTTTCTGTGATACGATTATAGGTGTTCTTCTAGGGGGTTTAGTTAAAAGGTTTATATTTTTATTCATTACCAATAATTATTGATTAAAACATTTACAAAATAAATTTGATTTTTTCTCTTTTAAAATAGTTTAATTCAGTGGTTAAAGTATTTTTTATATATTTTTTCATGCCTTTTTGTTTCAACGCTGATATTAAAGTTTTCTCTAATGTATTGAGATAAATTGTTATTATTATTTACACCATTTTTAATGTCATTGACGAGATTTTCTAGTTTTTTAAACAGTGCATCTACATTTCCTGGCTCAATTAGACATTCTGGGAAATTCACTAAAATATCCCTTATACCAGGGACATCACTAGCTAAAACTTTTTTCCCACAAGAACTACCCTCTAATAACGCCACAGGAGAGCCTTCAATTCTTCCGATATCTAAAGTAGGCAATACAAAGATATCAGCTATGGAATAGTAATCATGAACATTAAAGACCTTACCTGTAAATTCAACCTTATAAGAACATGGTAGTTGCTCCGAAATTTTAATTAAATTCTTTCCATACACATTATCATTATCACCCACAATAAAAAGACGACAATTATTGTTTACACCATACAATTGATTGAATGCTTTTATCAATACTTCTACACCTTTTACAGGATGGAGATTAGCGACACATATTATGATAATTTCATCTTTATTAATTTTATATTTCTTCAAAAGATATAGATTGCTAGGTATTTTTTTAAATTCTGATATGTCTACTCCCCTAGGAACAAGAGAAGTCTTATTTGAATTTGGGAAAAATCTATGCAGCATATCTTTATTTTGAACCATAATATGTGTGGCTAAAATGGTCCTTAATTTCCATCCATTTTTAGAACTCCCACCCCAATTCATATTTTTTTTTGTATACATCCAGGGAATTCCCGCAATTTTTGCTGCTAATGCTTCAGAATAATCAGCTCCATAATGAAATGAATGGATTAGATCGATTCCAAGAGATTTAAAATAGTTTGCAGTTGTGATACATTTCTTTATTCCAGCAATCCTTGGAATCATATCATGTGTAGTCTGGTAAAGATGAACAGGTATTCCAGATTTTATAACAAGTTTGAAAAGTTGACCACGATCATGACTACAGGATATATGCGGTTCAAAAATACTTTGATCTAAATTTCTTGCAATATTTAATAATGCTTTACCACTTCCAGCTGTATCAAAATTTGGTATAGTATATAATATTTTTATGCGGATAGATTATTTTTCCAACTAAAAAGTGAAAAGATTGTAAAAATTGGCCATTTATGGTCAGTTCCATTGCGATGCTCAGTAATTATTTTTTTCAATTCATTTTCATTGATACCAAAATATTGAATCAAATTTTTATCTATAATTACATCAGACATAGGTTCTAAAAGATCATCAGTTATCCACTTTTGTAATGGAACTGAAAAACCACGTTTTTTACCATCCAATGTCTTTTGCGGATGACTTTTTTTAAGAATATCAATTAAAAGAGTTTTCCTTTTTGATTTTTTTCGATAGTTAGGGCCATAATTCAAATATGGATCAATTTTTAATGAATCTTCTATAAATTTTTTATTTAAAAATGGAACGCGAACCTCTAAAGAGTTATTCATACTTGCTTGGTCAACTTTTTTAAGGGTTTTCTGCATCATCCCATAGAATTCTGCATATCTCATATAATTCAATAATTGAGATTCACTATTCGTATTGGGGTAATCATAGGTTAGATAATCTTGTGGAGGTGATAAATTATTCAATTCTGGTGCTAATCCTTTTAGGATATTTTCACTAAATCTATTGTGCAAAGAATAATGTGCAGTTGCTTGTTTTGCATATAGGCATAGGCTATTTATTCTTTCATTATTTGAAAAAACCTTATCCAAACCATATAATAAATATTTAATATAGTAAAATAGATATTGCACCTTAATATTTTTTGCCACTGACCAAAATCTTTCATAGCCATAAAATAATTCATCTCCACCATCACCAGATAAACAAACTTTGACCTCCCTTTTCGCTAATTTGGAAACCATATAAGTAGGGAAAATTGAAATATCTGCAAATGGCTCAGTAATGGATTTCATAATATCTTCCAAATTATTCAATGCTTTATGGCTATCCATAAAATAATTTTTATTTTTCATACCAATTATTTTTGCAAACGTTTTTGCATCTTTTGATTCATCATATTTTTCACTATCGCTTCCAATCGTAAATGTTTTTAATCCCTGTTTTACACTTCCTTTCATAAAAGAACAAATTAAAGATGAATCTACTCCTCCAGATAAAAAGGAACCAATTGGAACATCTGAAGCAAGTTGCATTGAGACTGATTTCATTAAGCTTTCTGAAATTAAGTTTATCGCTTCATCCCTGTTGTGAATGGAAGGTTCTATTTGTTTTGGAAGTTCCCAGTAACGTGCTCTTTGAATACTCCCATTCGAGCAAAACGTGATGATTTCTCCAGGCATAACTTGATATGTTTCTTTCAAAAGACCGTATGGTGCTGGAATAAAATGTTGTTCAAAGAATAATTTTAAAATATTTGAATCTAATTGATTGTCCTTAAATGAAGGATGCTGAGCGACTTGATTGTACTGGCTAGCAAAAACCAATGTCTTTTTGTTATAGCCATAATGTAGTGGTTTTATTCCGGCATGATCTCTAATCAAGTATGTAGTTTTTAATTTTTTGTCAAAAAGACCAATCGCAAACATTCCATCGATAATAGAAACTGTCTTTTCAATTCCATATTTAGAAAATGCTTCAACTAAAACTTCAGAATCTCCTTTGCTAATGAACTTAACCCCTTGTTCCTCTAAATCTTTTCTTATCGAAAGATAATTATAGACTTCGCCATTATAAACCATGATATATCTACCATCCTTGCTATATATAGGTTGATTTGCAACTTCACTTAGATCTATGATACTTAACCTATTAAATCCAAATTGTAGTTTATTATTATAATTAATGTAACCAGTATTATCTGGTCCTCTATTACCACTCATAGCAAGCATTTTTAGAAACTTATCTTTACAGATAAGTTTTTTATCTGAAACTAGTTCACCAAGAATACCACACATTATAAAATAATATCCTTATGAAAGGAGCTAATTTTTTTGGATATCTCTTTCCAGTCAAATTCTAGGGCTTTTTTTCTAGCACTGTGCCTCATTCTCCTATCAATGCCATTTGAAACAAATTTTTCGATTATGTCAATGAAATCGTTAGGATCATTACCTAACATAATTGAACAACTATCATCTAAATAATCTGTATTATCACCAACTTTAGTTGTAAGGACTGGAGTACCACATGCCAAAGATTCAAGCATTGAATTGCACGCTGTAGAATCTTTGAGAGGTAATAATAAAAAAGATGAATTCTGATATAGTTTTTTTAGTTGAAGATCTGATATATCTGAATAAATATTTAAGAATTCTTTATTTTTTAAAAATTGGACATAACTTGGATGCAAGACTACATTAATATTTATTTTCTTCCATTTTTCTTTTATAATAGTAGTGATACAATTAAAAAGTTCAAAATTTCGAAGGTGCTGACCAACAAATAAAATTGAATGAACATTTTCCTTTTTGTTTTCAATCAATTTATTTGGACAAAAGTATTCTGTATCTATTCCGTGAGGAATACATTTGACATTTTTGATTTTTAAATCATTTTTTATAAAGGCAGCCTGATTACTCCCAAGAGCAATAACTCCATCAAGATATTTAAGTGTCTTATTTTTTTTGAATATTTTATGTAAGATTGATTTAGGCTTATGGAAAGTTGCAACAAACTTTATGAAATTTGAATTATTGTATAATTTAATTAAATACCTTATATCGCGTTCACCATTAAGATAATGAACCAAGGTGCTTTTATTAATTTTTCTTAGTTTTAAATATAATTGAAATTCTTTTTCTATACTTTGGGTATCATAACCAATATCATTAAAAATAGTTTTTGATATAAAACTTCTAATCCTATAGGGTATGATTTCGGGTTCAACTGGTATTTTTAAACCCTTTTTATAATCTAAAATGCGATTATATCCAGATTTCTTTGCATGATGCTTTGATCCGTGATTAATATAAATATTCTTTATAAAGTAGATCCTCTTCTTTTATTAATATAAAGTCAATTTTTTATTTTAAATGAGAAATTGGTAAATATATTTTTTTATGTTTTTTTAATTATTGCTTTATAAGTAATATTTTTTTATAACTCTTTCTAAATATGTGTTATCAAAATTAATTTCAATATCAGGAGCAATAGAACTAATTAAATCTAAATTGACCTCATATTCCTCACCTTTATTCAAGATTAAATGCCTTGCTTTCATACTTTTTACCTTTTCAAAAACATTTACAATTTCATTTATTGAATTGAATTTTGGATTAGCAACATTTATTATTCTTTCATTAATAGATGAATCTGTAATTATTTTATTTATGATTTTTACAACATCTTCAATGTCAATTATACTTCTATATGAATTGCTCCATAATTCTATTTTTTTTTTTGAAATTATTGCATTATAAATGAAATTTAATAGATTGTTTTTATTACCCATTTTCTGACTAGCTACCTGCCCAATTCGAAAAATTATAGTATTTGGATAGTTTAATATTAATGACTCCATTTTCATTTTATGCTTTACATACGGTGAATTATTTATTGAAGGATCATAAATACTAATCGTGCTAAAATAAATAAAATAATTAATACTTTTTGAATTTTCTAAATAGCTAAGTAATAAATTTTCTTCTCGCTTAAATTGAGATTCATCCTTACATAGAGAATCCGATACTCCACTTGCAAATAATATAATTTTATCAGATTTAAAAAAATCAATCATGAAATGTTTACCGATTAAACCATTTCCAATAATCATATTAATTTTTACGCACTTAATTTTATTTGAAAAATAATTTAGAAATATGTTCTAGAATCTTATTTCTTTTTTTCTAATTCGATTAAAAGATTAATAATGCGTTTGATATTTTGCATAGGATCAACATACTTATGAAAGTAATCCAACGCATTTTTTGATAAAAAACTAATTTTTTTTCTATCTCTAATTAATTTTTTTGCTTTTGCTGCACAATCATTAGGATTGTCAAAATAAATTAAATGTTTATTATTTTCAAGTTTAAAGGGTAATTCAAAATTAATGTTTTCTGCAATTATTGCATTCCCTTTTGATAGATACTCAACCAATTTCCAAGCGGGAGAGGTTGTTAAACCGTTTGAGTAAACTGTGATCTGAGAATTTGCAATCTCTTTGTAATAATCTTTTGTTTTTATATTTGAAATATTATCATTAAAGTTTTTGATTGAGACATTTGATTTAATAAAACCACCTTTAAAGTTATTTCCAAGATTGGATTTTAATTGGCTTATTATTTTATTTCTATAAATATGTAATGATTTAGTATCGATTGCACTATCGTCTTCAAAACATCTGGTTTGGTAAAATACTTGCCTTTTTTTTTGTTTTATATTCCCATATCTCAAGAATTCTATATTTCTATTACTTTTATCAAAATAATAATTATTTTTAAAAGATTTAAAAACTGTTAATAATCTGGAAAATAACAATTTGTCAAATTTAATATTTACCAGTAATAAGTATACAAACAAACCCAAATATATCTTTAATGTACTATGCCTACTTTTAGATACACATCCAGTGGCAATCCCTAAAGGAAATAATTTTTGGCGATGTTTTAAAGATAATTGATTGACATAATAGTTTTGAAAGTTTCTTTTAAAAATATATTTACACGTTTTAAGAGCTGGAGCACTAAATCTAGAAGGGTTGTCATCTAAATCAATAGCAATTCTTATAACTTTATTTTTATCAATGACTACATCATAAAAAGAAGTCTTTGGATGAGGTCTTTTAGAATATTTTTTTTTATTTTTTAGTATCTCTAGAGTGCCTAAGTCTTTCTTAAATCTTATCTTAACATAACACTTTAAATATTTTTGTTTTTCTAATTCAAAAAATCCAGTATGAACATATGAAGACTGTGCTAACTCTCCAGGAGTATAAAGAACAACCTTAACCATCTATAGAATTAACCAAAACTTTATATGTCTTTTGTAAGGAGAATTGCTCTTTAACAGTTTCTATCGCATTATCAATTATGTATCTTTTTAGCCTATTATCTTTGAAATATTTTATTATGGATTCAGTGTAATCATTTAAATTGGAGAGTAAACCATTATAATTATGTTCAATTACTTCTGAAGGCCCTCCCATACAATCTATGGCCGCTACTGGCGTTCCACAGGCCATTGACTCAATTATGACCATACCAAAAGTCTCTCGATCTGAAGGAAAAATAAATAAGTCAGCTTCCTGGTAGTATGAGATTAAACTTTTATGTGATATCTGGTCAATAATATTAACATTATCATTAAGATTATTTTTTCTAATTAAGCGTTTAATCTTTTCCAAGTATTTATCTGATACAACTGGACCAATAACATCAAATTGTACATCATGAAAACCATTTGATAATAATCCTTTAACAACATCTATGCCTATATGAATTCTTTTTCTTTCAACAATCATCCCAACATATAGAAGTTTGATTTTATTATTAGAATTGCTATTTATTTTTGATTTTGGTTTAAAAATATCTATATCAACACCTAGTGGAAAAACGCGAATATCTAAGTCCTGAAATAAGTTGGTATCTAACATTAATTTCTTTAAATATTTTGTATGAACAAGTATGTGATCAGCCTTACCATAAAATTCACGATTTCTTAAATTATCGCTAAAGTGTTGTCCTCCAAGCATAGGAATATATTTTCTGCCTTTGGATATTAATAATTGGGAAAGTTCAAATGAAAATTGACTTGAATGCCCAGACATATTAATGATTGTAGTATGTGGCAGTTCTTTTTTATAAGCTTTTAGACATTTACGTGAACTTTGTTTCCTAAATTTTTTATGATTACCTCTAAAACTGAAATCGACAGGAAAAAATCTATATATTAATGATTTTTGGTTTATTGTATAGAAAAAATAATTATCTGTAAAATAATCTAGGTTACACCTATCACTATATTCTGTTGCAAAACGATTTAAGGATAATGCGTGCGGCTGAGAATGGTACTGAGGAATGCTTTTTTCGACAACCCCTGCTGCCTTCGGAGTAAATGGGTGTATTAGGTTAATCTGTCTCAGACTGCCGATCCTTAAAAAAATATACCTTAATTTGACCAATTTTTTGTTTTAATAATTTTATTTGGTTTCTTTGCCACTCAGTAGTCCAATATCCAAAGAAAATGTTTTTAATATGATTACAAATAATTGATATACGATTATTTTGTTTTATGTGAATACCATTATAAGAGATTATGAATGATTCCGGTGAATTAGCATAAATAGCTTCATTTTTGGTTATTTTATTTTTCCAATTAATAAAATGAAGGTACATCACTTCATTCTTAGTAATAGTATTAATTACACTCCCATTTTCCCATCTCCATCTATCGAGGTGGTATTCTTGATGTGAGTCAATTCCATTTTCCACATTCAACAAATATTTAGGCCAATATGTTCTGATTGAAGTGGATTTTTTATTTTTTTCTAAAATAAGATTTGTAAAATGGATTTCATCAGACCATTGGAATTGTTCATTTTGTAATTTTTTATCGTAATCTTGAATCTGCAAATATAAATCATTTAATTTTTTTGTGTTTCTAACCAAGGTGAAATGGCCTGAAATGGCATTTAATCTGCTCGAAATGATATCACTATTTTGAAAAATTTCGTTCGTTATAAACTTTCTGATATTTCCCCAAATTATATCCAAATCAGTAAACCCCCAAAAATGATATTTTGATATATGTTTCTCAAAAATTTTTCCATAAGAAGGTTTTAAATCGCAAAATTTTCTAGGATTTTTGTAAAGAGGTATTTTTTGGTTAAAAAGATGATTTATTTTCTGATTGAGAGAAAGAAGGTCTGTTGGAATAAATTTTATATTATTTGGGTATTTTGATGGAACTTGGCAGTCTGTAGGGATTAACCAATCAATTGAACTATTAAATTCGATAGATTTTAAATGCGCATCAAACCATTTTGGCCAATTCCCAAAATATGGTGAAATTAGAATTAAATTTTTTTTTGGTTTATCTGAAATATCCAATGATTTTTTTTATACGATAATATCCTGGAAATTTGTTGAGGTTATAATGATATTTCATCCAATTAAAAGTATTAAACTTGATGGTTGGCTTACTTAATACTGCCAATGTAGAATAAATTTTTGAATCATTATATTCTCTATATAAAGGTATATAATTAGCATTATTTTTTTTCGCAAAATAATTTACTGCATATTGCAACCTCTCTCTGTGAAAATGGCACATAATAAAGCCAGTATCTGAAAGTTTGGGCCAAAGTAAAGATAACTCGCCATATACATTTTGATAATCACCGGTTGCATCAATTAATATAAAGTCAAAACATTCATCATCTTCATCTAAAAATATTTCTAACGTACTTGGAAGACTCCCTTTTATAAATTGTAATTTATTTTTTTCAACTAGCTCTTTTATTGTGCGATCATTATTG
>MDTD01008389.1_pt1 | contig 37052 bp, 31 predicted proteins | sample 811221 | NCBI WGS metagenome assembly MDTD01 (sample SAMN05326646, study PRJNA326480) | marine metagenome | isolation source: seawater | place: Pacific Ocean: South West | collected 2011
CAATGACTTGAGAATTTTGCGAAAAACTCACATAATTTATTATAAGTGTAATAAAGAAAATAAATTTCTTAGTCATATATTTTTCTATAGAATGTAATTTTTTTCATGCTAACATTTCCGCAATTATCCTTAACAGAAACAACTAATTCATTTTTAGAGTCATTAGAATTTACTTTATCCTCAAAATCATATGTTAACATATTTTTTTTTGATTCGTATTCTAAAAGTATCCATTTATTATTTATCCAACCATTAAACGATTTAATCCCAGATTCATTATCATTAATTTTGATAGTTAGTTTTTTTCTATTTGAAATCCATTGGTCATTTTTTAAATTATAAAAATTTATGTCTGGTGGAATAGAGTCTGTAAGAATTTTAAAATTACCAAGTTTTTTTGCATAGCCAATTAAACTATCATTGACTTTCTCAGAAGATATAAAATAATGATAGTTTTTAGGACCCTTCATTCCTAAATAAAGATATTTTTTTCTAGAATCATCGATATTTTTTAATGAATATTTAATTGTAAACGGTTTTCGAAGTGGTATAGTATCATTGTCAATATTAATAGTATTATTTGACTCTGAAATTGTCAAACTTGTATTATAATCAAATGTCCCCTTTTTAAATTCAACAAAATAATTTTCTAGTCTAATTTTTTTATCAAGATTATTTTGAATATTGATATTTCCTTTTTTTTGGAAAATTTCTTCTTTTCTCTGCTCAGTAAAAACTATGGGAATATTAATCATAGTTGTATTGTTATTAAAATCGAAGAGAATTATTTTGTAATTAATTAAAATATTTTTTGAATCATTCAATTTTAAAGCTCCATCCCCTAAACTTCTATCGTAAAGATTTAGTGGGTTTATATTTTCAATATATAATTTTTGTATTTTCTCATTAGTTCTTTTGAAATATGCATAATCAACGTATGTATTTATATACGTCCATTCGTCAAAAGAAAATTTATCAAAATTAATCTTAAAATTTACAGAATCATTAATTTTTGTAATTATTTTATTTAGACCGTAAACATTATTTGAATTGTTCATAAGATCAAAAGAATTTACACCAAATCCGATTACACCGTTTGTATATATTGTATCAGTTAAATATTTTCCATTATCATTTTCAATAAATTTAATTTTTTTGAATCTAGAGTAATTGTCTTCAAGTTTACCGTTATTATATTTAAGTTCTTTGTAATAAACACCTTTTAGTGATGGAATTATTGTATCAATTATCTCAATACTTCTGTATTTGAGAGGATTTACAGGCATATTATTTTTATCCCTCAATTCAAAATGTAAATGTGGTCCAGAACTTGATCCTGTATTTCCGCTATATCCAATAATTTCATTTTTTTCTATTAATATCTCAGATTCTTTCGGATAAACCTTAATTGCAAACTTTTTACTTTTGTATTGAATATCTTTAACATAATTCTGAATTTTTTCTGAGAATTTGCTCAGATGAGCATAAACTGTAATTTTTCCATCCGGATGTGTAATATATATTGCTTTGCCATATCCGTAGGTTGAAACCTGAATTCTACTAATGTATCCTTTTTCATAAGAATAAATATTTAATCCCTCTATTCTGTTAGTTTTAATATCAATTCCAGAGTGGAAGTGATTGGTTCTTAATTCTCCAAAGGTCCCCGATAAATTTATGGGTAAATCCATAACAAAGTTTTGGTCACTTTGAGATTTTAAATCATTAATGAATAATGATAGGACAAGAATAGTAATAAAACGCATCAGTTTTTTTATTAGAAATAATATTTAAAATTATAAAAAATTAAAATTGAATATTAACTTTGTTAAATGCATAGAACTAAAGAATTACTTCAAAAATTAGATGAAAAAATTAAATTCCATTTAAGTGAATTTAATAAATTAAAGAGCATAAACGAAAAATTAAAAATAAAAAATGATCAATTGCTTGAGTCTAATTTGACAATTCAAAATAGACTCAATGAAATAGAAAAAAATTTTAAAGCATTAAAAATTGCTAATACAATATCAATAGACGAAAAAAATATAAATGAAACAAAAAATGAAATAAATACATTGATTAAAGAGATTGATCTCTGTATTTCACAACTATCATAATATGCTATGAACGATAAATTAAAAATAAAAATACCTATTGCAAATAGGGTATATCCAATGATTATAGAACCATCAAAAGAACAGGGACTAAGACTTGCATCTCAAAAAATAAATAATCTTATAAAAAAATTTGAACAAAATTATTCAGTTCAAGATAAACAGGATGCTCTTGCTATGTGTGCTTTACAGATAGCCTCGAGTAGAATCCAAAAAAAAATTGATAATGATGAAACATTAGATACAATCGAGATGAAAATTAATGATCTACTTGATATTTTTGAAAAAAATATATAATTTTAAAATATAAGGCCTGCATAACCTTTTTTTAAACTCAACACTATATAATTATAAAGGGTGAGTTAATTCTGTTAAATCGTGCTATATTATAATAGATTTTTGATCAGAGTTGTAGCCCTAATCCTGTTTAAATGGAGTTTACACAAGTTTATGTGGGCTATTTTATAACAATTCAAATTACTTTACTTTATTTTCAGATCTTGGGTGGTATTTATTCATTACATTAAGTAAAGCCTTGTTGTCGAGATGCATATAAATTTCAGTTGTAGTTATACTTTGATGCCCAAGTAATTGCTGAATCGATTTTAGGTCAGCACCATTTTCTAAAAGATGAGTGGCGAATGAATGACGAAAGCTATGAGGAGAAATTTTTTTGTTTATTTTCGATTTTAATACCAGGTTTTTAATAATTGTAAAAATCATTTCACGTGATAATTTCGATCCTCTTCTGTTAAGAAATAGCGTGTCTTTGTACTCTTCTTTAATTTTTAATTTACCTCTTGAATTTAAAATATAGCAGTTTATACTTTTTTTATTTACTTCACTTATTGGTACTAGTCTCTGTTTATTTCCTTTTCCGGTAACAATAATAAAGTCTTCACTGAAAAAAAGATTTGAAATCTTTAGATTAATTAGTTCGCTGACCCTAAGTCCACAACCATAAAGTGTTTCAATTATTGCAATATTTCTTTCAGATTCCGGCTTTTCTTTATTTATATTATTTATGATTCTATCAATTTCTTCAATTGAAAGAATATTGGGGAGTTTTTTTTCAACTTTAGGTAATTCAATATTGTCAACAGGGTTATTACTTATAATATTTTCAAAAATTAGATAATCATAAAAATTTCTAATACCCGAAATTATTCTAGATTGCGATGATGATTTTAATTTTTTAGAAATATCATAGATAAACTCTTTAATTAAATCAGTAGTGACTTCATCTGGTTTATATTTATTTTTTTCTATTTGAAGAAAGTTTAAAAATTTATTTAAGTCGTTTTCGTAACTCTTAATAGAATTAGTGCTAAGTCCTCTCTCAATATTCAGATAATTTTTAAAATCATTTATAGAATCTTGCCAATTCATATATTATTTTATGTCCTAAATTTAATAAATTTGCGTTATGAAAAAAATAATCATAATTAATGGACCTAATTTAAATTTACTTGGTCTTAGAGAAACAGAAATATATGGTAAAACTTCATTTGATGAGTACTATGTAAGTTTAAAGCCAAAATACAAGAATGTCCAAATTGATTATTTTCAATCAAATATTGAAGGAGAAATTATAAATAAAATTCAAGATGTGGGATTTACCTATGATGGAATTATATTGAATGCCGCTGCATATACACATACATCAATTGGTATTGCTGATGCAATTTCATCGATTACCACGCCTGTTATTGAAGTTCATATATCTAATATTTATTCCAGGGAGAAAGAGAGGCAAACATCTCTGATTTCAAAGAATGTTATTGGTATCATTTGCGGTTTTGGTCTCAAATCATATGATTTGGCTATAGATTCTCTTGTCTAAAGGTGTATCACCTCATCATATGCTGCAGCTACTGCTTCCATAACAGCCTCTGACATTGTAGGATGTGGATGAATTGCCTTAAGAACTTCAGTTCCAGTAGTTTCTAGTTTCCTTCCTAGCACTGCTTCAGCAATCATGTCGGTAACACCTGCACCAATCATATGGCATCCAAGCCATTCCCCATATTTTTCATCAAAGATTACTTTGACAAAACCCTCTTTTGTACCTGATGCACTTGCTTTTCCAGATGCTGAGAAAGGGAATTTCCCAACTTTTATTTTGTAACCTTTTTCAATAGCCTCTTTTTCAGTTAAGCCAACACTAGAAATTTCAGGACTACAGTATGTGCAGCCTGGAATATTTCCATAATTTATAGGAGAAACATTATGTCCAGCTATCTTCTCTACACAAAGTATTCCTTCAGCAGATGCAACATGAGCAAGAGCAGGTCCAGACACTACGTCACCAATTGCATAATATCCTGGAATATTAGTATTGTAATATTTATCAACTATAATTTTATCATTATCAACGGCAATTCCAACATCTTCAAGTCCAATATTTTCTATATTTGATTTAATACCGACAGCAGATAATAAAATTTCAGATTCTAAGTTAGTCTCTTCATCGTCCTTTTTAATTGTGGCTATTACCTTGTTTTTTGTTTTTTTTACTGAGATGACTTCTGAAGAAGTTAGAATATTAATACCCTTTTTTTTGAAAGATTTTGCTAGTTCTTTTGAAACATCTTCATCTTCTAGAGGAACTATGTTGGGCATATATTCAACGATGTTAACGTTAGTTCCGATAGAGTTATAAAAATAAGCAAATTCAATTCCAATTGCACCAGAGCCAACAATGGTTATACTCTTTGGTTGTTTTTTTAATGTCATTGCTTCACGATAACCTATAATTTGATTGCCATCCTGAGGAATCGAGTCTATAGTTCTAGATCTAGACCCTGTTGCAATAATTACATGACTTGCCTTATAGTCATTGCCATCAACCGAAACTATCTTATCTTTTTTAATTTTACCATAACCTGTGAGTACATCAATTTTATTTTTTTTCATCAAAAAATTCACTCCCTTACTCATCCCTTTTGCAACATTTCTGCTTCTATCAATTATTTTATTGAAATCTTTACTGACATTTTCAGCATTTAATCCATAATCTTCGGCATGGTTTAAATATTCAAACACTTGGGCTGATTTTAACAGGGCTTTAGTTGGAATACACCCCCAATTCAAACATACACCTCCAAGACTCTCTTTTTCTACAATAGCGGTTTTAAAACCTAACTGTGAAGACCTAATTGCAGTAACATAGCCTCCCGGGCCACTTCCTACAACTATGATGTCATAATTAATCATAATTTTTATTCTTTTTTAAAGTCAATACTAACTGAATTTACACAATATCTTAGACCTGTTTGAGTTGGACCATCATTGAAAACATGACCTAAATGTCCATCGCATTTAGCACAGATAATTTCTGTTCTGATCATATTGTGAGAGTAATCTTCAACATATTTGATGGAACCCTTTATAGCTTCATCAAAACTAGGCCATCCACAATTTGATTTAAACTTTTGATTACTTTCAAATAGAGGGGTTTTACATCCGTTACAGTTATAAACACCATTTTCAAAATGTAAATTGTATTTTCCAGTATGTGGATATTCTGTTCCTTTTTCTCTTAAAACTCTATATTCTTCTTCATTGAGAATCTCTTTCCATTCTTTTTCAGTTTTATTAAATTTTTTTTCATTCATATTATTAACTTTTATAGAATTATTTATTTGTGATAATGTAAGATTAACAGATGTAAAAATTAGAATTAATATTAAGTGGATTTTTTTCATAGTAGTTTAAATTAACATATGAATAATTTGTTGTAATATTATTATCAGTTTGTAAACTTTTGCAAATTTATTTTAATTAAATGAAATTTTATAAAAAAGGAGACAAAAAGTTATTAAATGCTTGGGCATTTTATGATTGGGCTAATTCTGTTTACCCACTTGTCATCTCAACAGCAATATTCCCCATATACTTTAAAAGTATAACAAACGGCGAAAATGTAGATTTTTTATTTTTAAAATCCATTGAAAACGATGCCTTTATTGGCTATGTATCTTCTTTTACATTTATTGTCTTAGCACTAATTTCGCCAATTCTGTCTGGAATTGCTGATCATACTGGATACAAAAAACTATTTATGAGACTTTTTTGTTACTTAGGATCCATTTCTTGTTTGTTTTTATATTTTTTTGATTTAGACAACTTTGATTTTGGAATGATATGCTATTTTTTTGCTGTAGTTGGTTTTTGGGGTAGTTTGGTTTTTTACAATTCATATTTGCCAGACATAGCAAATGAAAATCAACAAGATATTACTAGTGCAAAAGGTTATTCCATGGGTTATCTTGGCAGTATTATTCTGTTGATAATCTGCCTTTTTTTAACACAATTCCCGAGTTTTTTTCTAATTGCTAATGAAACAGAGGCGGTAAAGTTATCCTTTGTATTAGTTGGTATTTGGTGGTTTGTCTTTAGTCATTATACGTTTCACTATCTTCCTGGAAAAGAGCATTATAATACAAAAAAAACTAGCCTGTTTTCTAGAAAAACACTTTTTAGTGGTATAAGGCAATTAATGGATGTTTTAAAACAATTAAAAGCTAATTATAATTTAAAAGTATTTCTTTTTTCGTTCTTTATCTTTACGATACCAACTCAGACCATCATCCTCTTAGCTAGTTATTTTGGGGCTGATATGAATGAAATAAATTGGCCTAGTCAAGAATCAATGCAGACAGGATTAATTATTGCAATTATAGTTATTCAAATACTAGCAGCACTTGGTGCGTTTTTAGCTGCAAAACTTTCTATTTATTTTGGAAACGTAAAAACACTAATTTTAATTAATATAATTTGGTGTCTGATTTGTTTATTTGGCTACTTTGTTACTGAACCAATTGAATTTTATATAGCTGCAGCATTTATAGGAGTGGGTATGGGCGCTATCCAATCATTATCTAGATCAACATTTTCAAAGTTAATTGATGTCAAAAACTCGACATCATATTTTAGCTTTTATGATGTATCTCAAAAAATTAGCATAGTTTTAGGTACTGCATTATACGCTACTATGGATGTATTTACAGGAAGTATTAGACTTGCTATACTATTGTTTGCATTATTCTTCATTCCATCTATTTATTTTTTGAGTAGGATGTCATATAACTAGCCTTATGGCACAGTAGTTGAAATATACATATTGTTATATCATTATTTTGTACACAATTACAGAGATGAAATGACCTTTATTTATTTATTAAATACGATATGACAAAAAAAAGATTATTTAATATTGACAATTTGTCAGTAAAAGATATAGATGAAAATGCCGAGTTGATTCCTTTGATGACACCTGAGGATGAAATTGAGATAAGCAAGGAAAAATTACCTGAAACTTTACCCATTTTGTCTTTAAGAAATACTGTACTTTTTCCGGGAGTTGTTATTCCAATAACAGCATCACGCGCAAAATCAATTAAATTAATTAAAGATTCTAATAATTTTAACAAATTAATAGGTGTTGTTGCGCAGAAGGATGAAAATATTGAGGACCCCAAAGCAAAGGATATTTTTAAGACAGGTACAGTTGCTAAAATTTTGAAGGTATTACAGATGCCTGATGGTAACACGACTGTTATAATTCAAGGAAAAAAAAGATTTCAGATTGACAGAGTTTTTTCTGAATCCCCATATATAACAGCAAATATAAAATCAAAACCAGAAGATAATCCTGGTAAAAAAGATAATAAGTTTATAGCCGCAATTGATTCAATCAAGGAACTTGCACTTGAAATAATCAAAAGAAATCCAAACATACCATCTGAAGCTTCTTTTGCAATTAAAAATATCGAAAGTAATACCTTCCTAATTAATTTTGTGTGTTCAAATTTAAATATTACCATCAAAGAAAAACAAAAATTAATTGAAATAAATAGTCTTCAAACAAGAGCACTTGAAACTTTAAAACACATGAATATTGAATTTAAGAAATTAGAAATAAAAAACGATATTCAGTCTAAGGTTCAAAGTGACTTAAGTCAACAGCAAAGAGAGTTTTTTCTACATCAGCAAATGAAAACAATTCAGGAAGAACTTGGTGGTGTAAATCATGACTCAGAAATTGATGATTTAAAAAGTAGGGCCTCAAAAAAGAAGTGGAGTATTGATATAAAAAATCATTTCGAAAAAGGATTATCTAAACTTCAGAGAATGAATCCACAAGTTTCTGAATATTCTGTACAAAGAAACTATTTAGATTTACTATTAGACCTGCCATGGAACGAGTATTCTAAGGACAAATTTGATTTAGTAAAAGCTAAGAAAATATTAGATCGGGATCACTTTGGTCTTGATGATGTTAAAAAAAGAATTATTGAATATTTAGCTGTATTGAAAATAAGAGATGATATGAAATCTCCAATTTTGTGCTTGACAGGACCTCCGGGTGTTGGTAAAACATCTCTTGGAAAATCAATTGCTGAAGCCATTGGTAGAAAATATGTTAGAATATCACTTGGTGGTTTGAGAGATGAAGCTGAGATAAGAGGTCATAGAAAAACCTATATCGGCGCTATGCCTGGAAGAATTATCCAAAACATAAAGAAGGCTGGTACATCTAATCCAGTTTTTGTTTTAGACGAAATCGATAAGATAACTTCTTCTAATATTGGTGACCCATCATCAGCAATGTTGGAAGTTCTTGATCCGGAACAAAATAATGAGTTTTATGATAATTATCTTGAAAAGGGGTATGATTTATCCAAGGTATTATTTGTCGCTACCTCAAACAATCTTTCCAATATTCAACCTGCACTTTTGGACAGAATGGAAATTATTAAAGTTAGTGGCTACACAACAGAGGATAAAATACAAATTGGTAAGAAATTTTTACTACCCAAACAGATAAAAGAACATGGTTTAAAAAAAGGAGATTTAAAGATTGGTGTAAAAGTAATGGAAAATATAATCGAAGGCTACACCAGAGAATCAGGAGTAAGAGGTTTGGAAAAAAATATTGCAAAGATTGTTAGAAATTGTGCTAAAAATATTGCTATCAACGAAAAGTACGACTCTAATATTTCAGAAAACAATTTATCAGAAATTTTAGGTGTAAAAAAAATAAATAAAAATAGCTATGAATCAAATGACGTGGCAGGAGTTGTAACAGGCCTTGCATGGACAAGTGTTGGTGGTGATATTTTATTTATCGAATCAATATTAACCAGAGGTAAAGGTAAGTTATCATTAACAGGAAATTTGGGTAAAGTAATGTCAGAATCAGCTAAGATTGCTCTAGAATATATTAAATCTAATGCTTCTAATTATAATATCAATCCTGACATATTTGATAAATACAACATTCACATTCACGTGCCTGAAGGTGCAACTCCAAAGGATGGGCCAAGTGCTGGTATAGCTATGCTAACATCATTAGTTTCATTATTTACACAAAAAAGAGTAAAGTCTAGAATTGCAATGACTGGCGAAATTACATTAAGAGGTAAAGTTTTACCAGTAGGTGGTATAAAAGAGAAAGTTTTGGCAGCAAAAAGAGCCAAAATAAAAGATATTATATTATGTTCAATGAATAAGCCAGACATTAATGACATAAATGAAAGATATTTAAATGGACTTAATTTTCATTTTGTTGATGATATGAGTGATGTAATTGAAATTGCTTTAAGCAAACAAAAAGTAAAAAATTATAAAGAACTATAATATTATAGCCTTTATATAGTTATTTGAATATGACAATTAAACATTTTATTGTTTTAACTCTTTTTTCTTTTTACTCAAATAAATTTTATACACAAATTGCTGGTGAATCTACTTATCAGTTTCTAAACATTTCATCATCACCGAGAAATCTCGCTTTAGGTGGTGGGTTGTTAAGTGAACATAATGACGACGTTTCCTTAGGGTTAACCAATCCATCTTTGATAAACCAAGAAATGGATAATAAAATTTCTATTAATTATCTTAATTATTTTGCTGATATCTCATATGGTTCTTTGGCTTATGCATACCGATTGAACAACAGAGGCAATACTTTACATATCGGCTTTAATTACATAAATTACGGTGATTTCACTGGATATGACGAATTCGGAAATTATACAAATGATTTTACAGGCTCAGAGTCTTCACTTGCAGTTGGTTATTCGTCTTCACTCACAAATTTGCCGATTAAGATGGGTGTTAATTTTAAAGTTATTTCTTCATCATTTGAGCAGTACAATTCTATAGCCCTGGCATCTGATTTCGGATTATTTTATAATGAACCAATAAATAATTTGAATATCTCGTTGGTTTTTAGAAATATTGGTTTTCAGATAAAAAAATTTAATGAAACAAGTGAATCATTACCATTTGAGATTAACTTAGGCTTTTCTCAAAAACTTGATAATGCACCGGTCACATGGTATATAACTTTTCAAAATTTAGAGAAATGGCCTATTGGTTTATCAAATCCTGCCAGAATAACAACTGATTTGGATGGTAACATAGGTAACGAGAAGATAACAATAGTTAACGAACTTTTAAGGCATACAATTATTGGAGTTGAATTGTTTCAAGAATCATTTTTTAATCTTCGATTTGGATATAACTTTAGAAGATCTGAAGAGCTTAGAATTGTTGATCAAAGGAATTTTTCTGGAATATCATTTGGTTTTGGATTGAAATTTAATAAACTTACCTTTAATTATTGCCATTCTAGGTTTTCAGTAGCTGAAAATGTAAATTTTGTCGGTTTACAAATTGACTTAAACTAATGAAAAAAATAACGATAGCAATTGACGGACATGCCTCAACTGGAAAAAGTTCTTTAGCAAAGAAAATAGCCAAGAAATTTGATTATATACATGTTAATTCTGGATCCATGTACAGGGCTGTTACTTATTTTATTTTAAAGAACAACCTACAAAACCTAGTTGAAACAGATGTCAATGAATTAATAAAAAAACTTAAAAATAATCCAATTGAATTTAAATTTGATGATAATTCAAATGTTTATGAAATATATTTAAACAAGATTAATATTGAAAAAAAACTTAACGATTTAAAAGTTTCAGATTATGTAAGTAAAGTGGCAGCAATCCCTGAGATTCGTAAAGAATTAGTAAAAATACAACGTGAAATTGATAGATCCAATGGAGTTGTCATGGATGGAAGAGATATAGGTTCAATTGTATTTCCGGATGCTGAACTTAAACTTTTTTTAACAGCATCAGCTGAAGTTAGAGCAAAAAGAAGATATTCCGAAATGATAAATGGTGGTGTGAATGTTAATTATTCAGATGTTTTAGAAAATTTAAAAAAAAGGGATAAACTTGATAGTACTCGAAAAGATTCTCCATTGATAATTGTTAAAGACGCAATTTTAATTGATAACAGTAATCTTACAATTGATGACCAGATTCAATATATTTCAAAACTTATAAGTTCAAAGCAAAATATTTAGTATAATCAATTAGGTCTTTTAAAAGAATATTTATATTTTCGCATGCCATTTGTTACAAAAGACTGAAAGCATATGGTTAAATTTTAATAACAGCTTCAAAGATTATTGTTTAATTTCAGTCGTAATTTTTGAATACAAATCTCTAATTATGTCTAAAAAGTCTACAAAGGAAAAGACTTCTAAATCATTAGAAGACACTAAAAAAGATGATGAATTAAAAAAAAGCTCATCATCCAAATCAGAATCAAGTAAGAAAGAGGCTAAAACAACTTCCAAAAAAAAGAGTACTGCTAAAAAAACTTTAAAAAAAGATAAAGATTCTGTCCCTGTTAAATCAAAAAAGTCCTCTGAAGAAGATACTCCTGCAAAAACAAAAACTAAAAAGAAAGAAACAAAAAAAACTAAAGTAACAGAGGAACCTATTGAAAATCCTTCTGATTCAAAAACTGTTGAAAGTAAATTAGAAAATAAACAATCAGCAGCTAAATCTATAGATTACCCGTCAGATTTTGATTGGCACAATTTTGAAGAAGGTATTGAGAAAATTGATGATGATAAAATCAAAGAGTTCGAAAAGTTAATTGAGGAAAATTTTGTTGAAACTTTAACAAATAATGTTGTTGAGGGTACAGTTGTACATATGACTGAACGTGAAGCGATAATTGATATAAATGCCAAATCTGAAGGTGTTATTTCTTTAAACGAGTTTAGGTATAATCCTGATTTAAAAGTTGGCGATAAAGTTGAGGTTTTAATTGATATTAGAGAAGATGTTACTGGTCAACTCATATTATCACACAGAAAAGCCAGGGTCATTAAAGCATGGGAAAGAGTCAATGATGCTCATGACACTGGAGAAATAGTTAATGGCTTTGTTAAATGTAGAACAAAAGGTGGAATGATAGTAGACGTTTTTGGTATTGAGGCTTTTCTTCCTGGCTCTCAGATTGACGTAAAACCAATACGCGATTATGATCAATTCGTCAATAAATCAATGGAATTTAAGGTTGTAAAAATTAACCATGAATTCAAAAATGTTGTTGTTTCTCACAAAGCACTTATTGAGGCGGATATTGAGTTGCAAAAAAAGGAAATCATCAAACAATTAGAAAAAGGACAAATTCTTCAAGGTGTTGTAAAAAATATAACTTCCTATGGTGTTTTTATGGATTTGGGAGGTGTAGACGGTTTAATACACATCACAGATTTATCATGGTCAAGGATAAATCATCCTAACGAAGTTGTTGAATTAGATCAGGAAATAAAGGTAGTTATTTTAGATTTTGATGAAGATAAATCAAGAATCCAGTTAGGATTAAAACAATTAAACAAGCATCCTTGGGAAGCACTAAGTGATGATGTTAAAGTAGGAGATACTGTTAAAGGTAAAGTTGTAGTTATTGCTGATTATGGTGCTTTTGTTGAGATTTCTGAAGGTGTTGAAGGACTCGTTCATGTTTCAGAAATGTCCTGGTCAACTCATTTAAGATCTGCACAAGATTTTTTCAAAGTAGGTGATGAGATTGAAGCTATGATTTTAACATTTGACAGAAATGACAGAAAAATGTCACTTGGTGTTAAACAACTGACTCCTGATCCATGGACTGACATCACTAAAAAATATCCTGTTGGCTCTAAACATTCAGGTACCATTAGAAATTTTACAAATTTTGGTGTATTCGTTGAGTTAGAGGAGGGTGTTGATGGCTTAATTCATATTTCAGATTTATCATGGACAAAGAAGATAAAACACCCAAGAGAGTTTTGTAAATCTGGTGAAAAAATTGAAATAATTGTACTAGAGCTTGATGTTGATAACAGAAAATTAAGTTTAGGTCACAAGCAATTGTTTGACAATCCTTGGGATAAATATGAAAATGATTTTGCTGTAGATACCATACATAAAGACAAAATAAGTGAAATGGTTCCAAAGGGAGCAACTGTAAAGTTTAATGAGGATGTGATAGGGTTTATTCCCTTTAGACACATGGTGAAAGAAGACGGATCAAAGCTTGAAAAAGGAGAAGAAGTTAATTTAAAAGTAATTGAGTTTAATAAAGATTCAAAAAGAGTAGTATTATCACATACACAAACATTTAAAGATATTGAGGATTCTAATCTTAAATCCATTAAGAATCAAAATAAATTAAATAATGATAATTTAAAAAATACTCTAGGAGATAATAATGAGAAACTCAAGGAACTAAAAGATAAAATGGATTCTAAATAAAAAAAAGCCTTTCAAATGAAAGGCTTTTTTTTTAATTTGTAAATCTATATAATTTTGATGAGAAGAATAGTTTTAGATACCAATGAACTGGAGTTGTGTTTAGAAAGATTAGCTTGTCAACTTATTGAAAATCATACTGACTTTGAGCATACAATTCTTGTAGGTCTTCAGCCAAGAGGCAAGTATCTCTGTGAAAAGATCATAAAAATTTTAAATAAAAACTATAATATTAAGTCTGTTAATCATAGCCTCTTAGATATCACTTTCTTCAGAGATGATTTTAGAAAAAAAGATAAAATTCTAATTCCGAATGTAACTGAGTTTAAACTATTTGTTGAGGATAAAAAAGTTGTTTTTATTGATGACGTATTATTTACTGGTCGCACAATTAGAGCAGCATTAACTGCAATTGAAAATTTTGGAAGACCCAAGTCAATTGAGTTATTAATTTTAGTAAATAGAAGATTTAGTAGAGAATTGCCAATTCAAGCTGATTATATTGGAATTGATGTTGATGTATATCCAGATGAGAAAGTAAATGTAATTTGGGAAGATTCGTTTAATAGTAGTTATGTAACTATAGAAAAAATTATTGATGGATAATTTAAGTACTAGTAATTTATTGGGCATAAAAGGTTTAAATCTTGACGATATTGAATTAATTTTTAAAACTGCTGATAATTTTAAAAAAATAATCAATGCGCCAATTAAAAAGGTTCCATCTTTAAGAGATATAACTATTGCTAATCTTTTTTTTGAAAATTCAACAAGGACAAAATTATCATTTGAGTTGGCACAAAAAAGACTCTCTGCAGATGTCATTAACTTCTCTTCTAATCAGTCTTCACTTAAAAAAGGGGAATCTTTATTAGATACAGTAAATAATATATTATCAATGAAAGTTGATATGATTATAATTCGTCATCCAAACCCTGGCGCCCCTCATTTTCTCTCAAAAAGGGTTGATGCTACAATTATAAATGCTGGTGATGGAACACATGAACATCCTACCCAAGCATTACTAGACTCATATTCCATTAGAAATAAACTTGGTGATTTAAAAGGAAAAAATATATTAATAGTTGGGGATATTATGCATTCAAGAGTAGCTTTGTCAAATTTTTTTGCACTAAAAATGCAAGGTGCAAATGTTAAAGTATGTGCTCCAAAAACACTTATACCAAGATATATTGAAGAGTTAGACGTAAGAATTGAAAATGACCTGGATAGTGGTTTGGAATGGTGTGATGCGGTAAATATGTTAAGACTACAAAATGAGAGGATGAAAAGCTCATATTTCCCAACAATAAATGAATATAAGAGGCTATATTCACTAAATTCAGAGAGAATTTTAAAATTAAAAAAGAATATTTTAATTATGCACCCTGGCCCAATAAATAGAGGAGTTGAGATTACCAGTGAAGTTGCTGACTCTGAAAATTCAATTATTTTAAATCAGGTAGAAAACGGCGTTGCCATAAGGATGGCAGTTATTTATTTATTAGCAAAGAAAAATTTTAACCGTTGAATATAACTGTATTAGGAAATCAGGGAGCAATACCAAAACCAGGAAAATTTTCTTCATCATTATTATTAAATGTTTCAGATATTAATATTTTGATTGATTGTTGTGAAGGAGTTCAATATCAATTAAGAAAAAATAAAATAAAACTATCGAAGATTGAATTGATTTTAATTAGTCATGCTCATGGTGACCATTACTTTGGTTTAATAGGTCTAATCACCACTATGTCCTTACTCAGAAGAAAAAAAAAATTAACTATATTTTGTCCGGAGGCTGTTTTTAAGATTATACAATTTCACATTAATATTTCTAAAATAAAACTTAGTTATGATTTAAATATGATTAAAATCAGTCGTGGATATGAAAAGTGCATATTTGAAAATCAAACCTTTTCAATATTTAAGTTTCCTTTAAAACACTCTGTTGAAACCAATGGCTTTTTGGTAAAAGAAAAAAATAAAAAACGTAAACTCAATATTAAAAATGCACTTGAAAAGAATATTGATAAGGTTTATTTTAATAAATTAAAAAAAGGTCAAAATGTGATTAATAGAGATGGCATTTTAATTAATTATAAGGAAGTTACAGAGGATGGTCCAATTCCAAAATCATTTGCATATTGTAGTGATACTGTATTTTTTGATAAGTTAGTAAATTATGTAAATGAAGTAGATTTACTTTATTGTGAGACTACTTTTTTAAAAAAACATAAAGATAAAGCAAAAATAACCCTTCATTCAACAACCATTGATGCTGCCAATCTTGCAAAAAATGCAAAAGTTAAAAAACTTTTAATTGGTCATTTTTCATCTAGATATGACTCATATGATGATTTTGAAAACGAAGTAAAAACTATATTTAATAATGTTATTATTTCTGAGGAAGGAAAAAAAATTTTGATTTAAATAAAAAAATTAATTATTTAAATTTGTAACATGATCAGAGATGTAAGTAATTTAAGAAAAAATTATACTAAAAATTTTTTAGATGAAAGAGATTTACCCGATCAACCATTAACCTTATTTGATAAATGGTTTAAAGAGGCTATCTCAAATAAATCTAAAAATGAGATAAATGCGATGACTTTGTCAACCATTGATAAATTTGGTTATCCAAATGCTAGAATAGTTTTACTAAAATATTATTCTATTGATGGATTTATCTTTTTTACAAATTATAATAGCAAAAAATCACTTTCAATTAAGAACAATAATAAGGTTTCAATCTCTTTTTTTTGGGAAGAAATGGAAAGACAAGTTATTATAAAGGGTAATGCACATAAAACTAGTGAAAATTTAAATAATCAATATTTTAATTCTAGGCCAAAAGGCAGTAAACTTGGTTCAATTGTATCCAAAAATCAAAGCTCTGTAATTGAATCCAAAAAAGTATTAATAGAACGTTTTAATGAATTAAGTGAAGAGTTTAAAAATAAAAAAATTGATAGACCTAAAAATTGGGGTGGTTATGTAATTAAACCTATTGAATATGAATTTTGGCAAGGAGGTTCAGATAGACTTCATGATAGAATCAGATATAGAAATAATAATAAAAATTGGATTATTGAAAGGTTGAGCCCTTAAATTTTAAGATTAAATTTTTTCTTTAATATTTCCAAATTAGAATTTTTTTTGCTCATAAAGAGGTATTTATCGGTATTTGTTATGGGTGTTTTTTTTTCAAGTTTTTTATTGATAAAGACCTTTAATTGAAAGTTGCCATTTAAATTTTTGTTCATATAACTAATTAATTCTTCCCTTTCCTTTAACAATTCAATCGATGCAGTGTTATTTGGTATTTCATACTCAATTATATTATTTTTTTGCAGTTTAGGTTCTGACATTCTTAATATTGAGGATATGTTAAATCTTCCATTTTTTTCTTGAGATTCAGAGTAATTATTCCATTCTTTTATAAAATCATCAAATAAAATATCATTATTGGTTTCAAAAACATCTGATTTTATATTTTCTTGAACTAATTTTTTGGTTTTTTCTAAGCTATTGAGTGAAAGAGTAGAAGTAATAAAATTTGAAGAATCAATATCAGCTATGGGTTTTTCTCCCATACGGACTTTTGGTTGTTGTTCTAATGTCTTATTAAATTCTTTTTTCGAAAAATCAGAAATTGAAACTAAATTAATTTTTTTTTTTATATCGTTATTTAGCGATGCAAGTTTAAGGAGTGTGATTTCAATCATCAGTCTCTTGTTTATACTTTTTTCAAAATTAATTTCTGATTCGTTAAGTATTTTCATGAATTCAATAACTTTTTTATTATCAATTGATTTCGATAATTCACTATATTTTTCTTTAAATATATTTTTAGAAATTGGATTATCACCAACCTCCATATGAACCAACAAATCTCTGTAAAAATCACATAATCCAGAAATAAAAATATTACCCGATATTCCTGAGTTTAAAATTTCATTTGATTTTAAAATAATATTTCTAATATCAATTGATAAAATATGATTGTGGATTTCTAAATATGTATTGAAATCAACAGTATTTAATAAAGTAGAAATATTTTCAATTTTCATTGCTTTGTTACCTCCACTAATTTTATCAAATAACTGTAATGCATCTCTCATTGCACCCTCAGATTTGTAGGCTATCTCGGTTAGAAAAGGTTCATCAAAATCTATATTTTCCTTTTTACAAATATTTTTTAAGTGATTAACAATTCCATCAATAGAAATTCTTTTGAAATTATACACTTGACATCGAGATAATATTGTTGGAATAATTTTATGTTTTTCGGTTGTTGCTAGGATAAATATACAATGTGTGGGTGGTTCCTCTAAAGTTTTTAAAAATGCATTAAATGCACCAGATGACAACATATGAACTTCATCAATTATATAAACTTTATATTTTCCGAATTGAGGTGGAATTCGAGTTTGCTCAATTAAATTTCTTATTGCATCAACGCCATTATTTGATGCAGCATCTAATTCAAAAATATTGTAAGAATTCTCATCATTAATTTCAAAATTATTTATTTTTCTAGCTACAATTCTAGCACAACTGGTTTTTCCAACCCCCCTTGGTCCAGTAAACAATAAAGCTTGTGATAATTTTCCATTTGAAATAGCAGAATTTAAAACTTCAGTTACCGATTCTTGGTCAACAACATCGCTGAATTCAGTAGGACGATATTTTCTTGCTGAAATTAAGAAATCACTCATATTAAAATATATTTTATAAATATAATGATATTGATAACATTAAATTAAATTAAATTGTAATTATTATTTAAAATAATAATACATAATTTTACATTGTGAGTCGTCTTGTCGCTATTTATAGAGGAAAGTCCGAACACCGTAGTACAGCACAATGGTTAACTGCCATCAGTCGTAAGATTAGGAATAGTGCAACAGAAAGTATGTACAGATAATGCTGTAGTGAAATCATGTAAACTCTGTGTGGTGCAATGCCAAGTAAATCAGCTTAAAAAGTGGTACGCTTAACGTTGATGGGTAGGCAGCTAGAATATGTAGGTAACTGCATATCAAGATAAATGACAAGAACTTTAATTAGTACAGAATTCGGCTTATAGATTCACCAGAAGCGGGTTATTACCCGCTTTTTGTTTTAAAAAATGAAAAATAGGAATCTCCGTATTCTTTCATGTAACAAAAAATCTCAAAATTATTAAATATATTTTTTTTATAATGTTCTAGTACTAATATGGAATTTTTGTCAAATAGTTTATATGCTAAACCATAAATTAATTCTTTATACTGAGTTTTAGAAAATGAGTAGGGTGGGTCAGCGAAAATTAAATTAAACTTCTCATTATCATCTTTAATAAAATTAAAAACATCCTTTTTTATAATTTTTGGTTTGACATTGAAAATTTTAGCAGTATTTTTTAAATGAATTATGCATTTAGGATTTTTATCTAAAAAGGTAACTATAGCGCCTCTAGAAATAAACTCAAAACCAATAGCTCCAGAGCCTGAACATAGGTCAGCAACTTGAATTGAATCAAAATCAAATTTATTTTGTAATATGTTAAAGAGGCCTTCTCTTGCTAGCCCAGTAGTTGGTCGAATGTTGAGCTTTTTTGAATAAATAAATTTTCTACCCCTAAATTTACCAGAAATGATTCTCACCTTTTCACTGAAAATAATATATTATTTGATTCATCTTCATGCGGATCAATAATCTTTATATTTCTAACATATTTATAAAGTAATATATATAAACTTGATTTTAGATTAATTACACCTGAACAACTCATAAATACTTTCTCAGGGTCAATTTTTAATTGTTTAAAGCAAAATAAGGCATAAAACAATACATCCTCATCGTTACTAAAATCAAAAGAATTATAAAAAATAAAACTACTTTTCTTGTAGCAAATTAAATCTAATTTTTTATCAATAATATTTAAAAAAAAATTAAAATTAAAATCACTATTTATATGTTTTTCAAATTCATCAATCAATAATGTTGTGTAATGGAAGTGCTCAAATGAACCAAACTTTTTAAAAATATAATTATTAATTTCTGAAGATGAAACGTAAGCATTTTTAATACTTTTATTAAGAACATCGTCATATGAAAATAAATTATCACCAGAAACTTCTGAATTAAATTTCACGTAGTCTATAAGATTTTTTTTATTAAATAAAACTGATGGAACTAGTGTTGACTTTGTGTTGTAATAAACTAAAAAAATTGAATTTAATTGGTTTAAGTTTTTATATTTTTTAAAAATTTTCTTGATTGATTTGGTTAATTGTGTATTTGATTTAGGCTTAGCAAATGACCTTTGGTCAATTAATTTCTTCTTTTTATTATAAAAAACAAATGCAATCCACAACGAATTTATGTGAATTGATAATGCAGTCATTTCCTCAGCAAGTGGACGTTTATTTTGAGTAGTTTTTAGGCCAATTTCCATTATCGTTAACTTCAGTCATTGAGCCTATTCTTATCTCTGGCCCGTTTACGCCATCGACAGATTTCACATCATTTTCTTTAAGAATTAAGTCTTGGGGCTGGTCATACAAAATAACACTCTTTTTTACTTTTACTTCAAATACAGGTATTTCTATATTGTTCTGATTAATGAATCCAGAATTAAGAACAAATTTTGTTGTTTCATCTTCAGCAAATGGAACATACATCATATCTTTGTATCTTGAATCGTTTCCAAAGAGAGAATCCTTAACAGAAACAAATCCAAGTGTGTCAACAAGTACAATATCTTTAAAAGTTTTAACACCTCCATATCTTTTAGTTAAAATTTCGTCAACAATACTAGAGTCTCTTCTTTGGGTAATTGTAAAAGAATCATTTTCAATAAACTTTACAAGATTATCCCAATTATTTTGAAAAACTCCTTTTATAGTTTTATGGGCTCTTTGTGACTCTCTAATATCCTCTAGTTTTTTTATTACAAGTTGATATCTGTCGTTTTTAACGTCAGTAAAGTTTATTTCTTTAAACATGTCGTAACTAAACTTAGATACAACCAAAAATGAAAATAAATACAAAAGTATCAGAACAAGACTTCTATGTTTATCTTTCATCTTGAATCGAATGTAAAAAACCATGTAAATAGTCAAGGGTATGGATAAAACCATAAAGATTTTTAATGAACTTTGATTTAACCAGTTGAGAAATTGATCCATAAGAATTATTATGATAGCAAATCTACAATTTTTTTTTATTTGTAAAAATCATACTCGATAAAAAACATTTATATATTTGACCTTTATATAATTATTAATAATGGAGCATAATTTATATTCAATTTTAATTAAAAACCTCCAAACTCATTTGAGTTTACAACAAAAAAGTGCTTTAGAGAATATATCCTTATTTATTGAAAGAAAAAAATACGATGAAATATATATTTTAAAAGGGTACGCAGGAACAGGAAAAACGTTTATAATTTCAAATATTATTAAAGAATTATGGAAAATTAAAAAGAAATTTATCTTATTAGCACCTACAGGAAGATCTGCTAAAGTAATTTCTTCCTATTGTAATCATGAGGCATTTACAATACATAAAAAAATATTTTACTCAAAAAATGACTTTTCTGGAAATATGAAATTTTCCCTTAAAACAAATAAATATAAAGACACTCTATTTATTATAGATGAAGCTTCCATGATTTCAACTAATAATAATGACATTTCAAGTTTTTTTTCAGAATCTTTACTAGACTATATTATAAAATTTATTTATTCAGGATTTAAGTGTAAGCTATTAATAATAGGGGACACTGCTCAGCTTCCCCCAGTAAATTCAGAAACTTCATTTGCTCTTGACGAGAGTTTTATAAAAGATAATTATAATAAAATTGCACATTCGTCAATATTGACAGAAGTTATAAGACAGAGCAAAGATTCAGGTATTTTATCTTTCGCAACTTTTATAAGAAATGGTATTGATAATAAAATATTCAATAGCATAAACTTTGATATTAGTAATTTTGAGGATTTGATTTATGTAGAGGATGGTGAACATCTAATGAATTTAATACATGACTCTTACAATGAGTTTGGAGTAAATGAAACCGCCATTATTGTTAGATCTAATAAAAGAGCAAATCTGTATAATAAGTCTGTTAGAGAAAAAATAATATGCTATGATAGTATTATTTCTGTTGGCGACTTATTGATGGTTATAAAAAATAACTATTACTGGTTGAATAGTAGTAATGACTTAGGATTTATTGCTAATGGAGATATTATAAAGATTGAGGAAATAAATAAAATTGTAGACATTTATGATAGTAAATTTGCTGATGTAAAAGTTTCTCTAGTTGATTATCCAAAAATTAAACCATTTCAAACGGTTTTAATTCTTGATTCATTATATATAAATAATTCTGCATTAGACTATAAACAAATGAGTAAAATTTATAATGAAATTTTAAATGATTACATGCATATTAAAACAAAATATAAAAGATATTTAGCTGTAAAGAATAATAAATACTTTAATGCGCTTCAGGTCAAGTTTTCTTACTCATTTACATGTCACAAATCTCAAGGAGGTCAGTGGGATTCTGTATTTTTGGAGTTTCCATATCTGAAAGATGGATTTGATGAGAGTTTCTTCAGATGGTTATATACTGCAATAACAAGAGCAAAAAAGAAATTACATTTAATAGGTTTTAAAAATAACTAGGTTTTTATATTTATATGATAAGAATTGTCTCAGATTTTATACTGAAAAAAATAATAGGATGGAAAATTACAGGAAATATTTCCTTATCTAAACATAAATACAAAAAAGTCGTAATTATTACAGCTCCACACACTCACTGGATGGATTTTTATTTAGGACTGTTGATTAGAAGTGCAATTAACTTTAAATCAAATTATCTGGCTAAAAAAGAGTTGTTTAAGTTTCCATTATCAATTTTTTTGAAAATTACAGGAGGGATCCCTGTAGATAGAAATTCAAAAAATAACACCGTTGATTACATATCTAACCTATTCAGTATTAATGATGAATTTAGACTATCAATTGCTCCAGAGGGGACAAGAAAAAGGGTGGATAAATTTAAATCGGGATTTTATTATATCGCAATTAAGGCAGAAGTGCCAATAATTTTGATGTCAATGGACTATAAAAATAAAACAAGTAAAATTTCAAAACCTTACTTTCCAACAAAGAATAAATCTAAAGATTTTGAATATTTTGAAAACTTTTTTGATGGTATTATTGGTAAAGTTGAGAAATATAGTTTTTTTAAAAAAAATTAATTTTCCATGTTGTGATAAATATTTTGAACATCATCATCAGCTTCAATTTTTTTTAATAATTTCTCATTCTCCTCTCTAGTTTTATCGTCAACATTTTTATATATATTGGGAATTCTATCAAAACCAGATGAAATAATTTCAATTCTTTTAAATTCTAGTGTTTTTTGAATCGCCCCAAAACAATCAAAAGGAGCATAAATTAAAATATTTTCACCCTCTTCAAAAACTTCTTCAACGCCATAATCAATTAATTCGAGCTCTAAAACTTCAATATCAATATTTCCCTTTTTGATCTTAAAATTACAACTATGATCAAATAAAAAAATAACAGATCCTGAAGTTCCTAAATTTCCATTGTATTTGTTAAAGTAACTTCTAATATTTGCAACTGTTCTTGTATTGTTATCTGATGCTGTCTCAACTAGTATTGCCACACCAGACGGGCCATATCCCTCAAAAAGTATTTCTTTATAATCCCCTGATCCCTTTTCAGTTGCTCTCTTTATAGCTCTTTCAATATTTTCTTTTGGCATATTTACAGACTTAGCATTCTGGATAACTGCCCTAAGTCTAGAGTTTGATTCGGGGTCTGGACCTCCTTCTTTTACAGCAATAACTATGTCTTTCCCAATTCTTGTAAAAGCCTTACTCATGGCAGACCATCTTTTCATTTTCCTTGCTTTTCTAAACTCAAATGCTCTTCCCATATATTTATTTAAAGGGGGTAGTTACTATTATTGCTTTTTTAAATTTATTTCTTATTTCAATAAATATTTCGGTTTCAACACTAGAATTTTCAATCTTTACATACCCTAGACCTATTCCTATATTCATCGAAGGTGACATTGTTCCTGAGGTAACTATCCCAATAACTTTTTTTTGTTTGCTAAAAATATTGTAGCCGTTTCTTGGAATCGCTTTTTCAATCATTTTAAAACCAACTAATTTTTTTGTTACACCATTTATCTTTTGCTTTTTTAATAATTCACTTGATGTAAATTTTTTATTCAGTTTGGTTATCCAAGATAATCCTGCCTCAATTGGAGAAGTATCATCATCTATATCGTTTCCGTATAAACAAAACCCCATTTCTAGCCTTAGTGTGTCCCTCGCCGCAAGTCCAATTGCTTTAATATTATATTTTTTCCCATTATCAAATATTTTAATCCATAAATCTTTAGCTATTTCGTTTTTGCAATATATTTCAAAACCACCACATCCAGTGTAACCAGTATTAGATATGATAATTCCATCAATGTATCTAAAATGATAATATTTAATTTCTTTCAAATCAATATTAAAGAGTGGATTTAAAACATTTACAGAATTAGGGCCTTGTACTGAAATTAAAGAATAATCATTTGACACATCAATTATTTGAGCATTGTAATTATTTTTGGAATTTAAGAAACTCAAATCTTTTTCTATATTAGAAGCATTTACAACCATCATGTATCTATCAGCTTCAAATTTGTATAGAATCATGTCATCAACAATTCCTCCATTTTCGTTTGGAAGGCAGTTGTACTGTGCTTGCCCTATTTTTAAAATTGAAATATCATTGCTTAAAACAGATTGAAGAAAAACTTCTGCTTCATCCCCGTGAATGTAGAATTCACCCATGTGAGATACATCAAAAACACCAACATTATTTTTCACGTTATTATGTTCAACATTTACTCCTTCATATTGAACAGGCATTGAGAAGCCAGCAAAGTCAATCATTTTCGCATTTAGTTGTAGATGACAATCGTATAGTGCGGTTTTCTTCATGTTAAAATTTTTTGTCAGTTCAAATTTAACTAATTTTGATTCAAATTTATTTTTGATGTCCCTTTACATTTTAAAAGATATTAATATTTCATTTAATGATATATGTTTGATTATCAATAAAAATTTAAAACTATCATTAGATAAGAATGTTATTAAAAATATTAATATTTCAAGAAAATTTCTTGAAAATAAAATTGCTAATTCAAATTCAAAATTTTATGGAATTAATACTGGCTTTGGAGACTTACATAATGTAAAAATAAATGATGATAAGTTGAGCTTACTTCAAAACAACTTAATAAAATCACATGCTTGTGGAACCGGTGAAAAAATCGATTCAAAAATTGTTAAGTTGATGATACTTTTAAAGATTATTTCCTTAGCCAAAGGATATAGTGGTATAAAGCTGGAAACAATTAATAGACTAATTTTCTTTTACAATAATGATATTTTTCCCATGGTTTTTAAATATGGTTCATTGGGTGCCTCAGGTGATCTTGCTCCGCTTTCGCATATGTCACTACCGCTAATTGGACTTGGTGAAGTTGAACATTGTGGGGAGATATATAATACAGAATTTATTTTAAAAAAATTTAATTTAAATCCTCTATCCCTGGGTTTGAAAGAAGGATTAGCACTTATAAATGGCACACAATATATGCTTGCATCGTTGATTGACTCAACAATAAATTGTATTAATCTTTGTAATTATTTTAATTTAACAGCAAGTATTTCCTTGGATGCTTATTGTTGCAATTTATCTCCGTTCGATTCCCTAATTTCAAAGACTAGAGTTTATGAAGGTCAAAAAAAGGTTTCTCAGGATATACTCAAAAATTTAGATGGTGGAGAAGTTGCATCATTAATGAAAGAAAACGTTCAGGACCCTTATTCTTTTAGATGTATTCCCCAGGTTCACGGTGCTACGCAGGATACCTTGAAATATTGTTTGAATATTATCGCAACAGAAATCAACTCTGTAACAGATAACCCATTAATATTTAAAGAGGAAGATAAAATAATTTCCGGTGGGAACTTTCATGGTCAGCCTCTAGCATTGACAATTGATTTTCTAAAAATAGCAGTTTCAGAGCTGGGAAATATTTCAGAAAGAAGAGTTTTTAATCTATTGTCTGGAAAAAGAGGATTGCCTCCTTTTCTGTCATTGAATCCAGGCTTAAATTCTGGATTAATGATACTTCAATATACATCTGCAAGCTTAGTAAGTGCTAATAAACAACTTTCTTCCCCATCAAGTACGGATTCGATAACATCTTCAAATGGACAAGAGGATCATGTAAGTATGGGTGCCAATGGTGCTAACCAACTTAGAGATATTATAAACAATTTGTATAATATACTAGCAATTGAATTAATTGTTGCAATTCAGGCAAAGGAGTTTAATAACCATAAACCATCAAAAAAAATAAAGGAATATATATTAAAGTTTAGAGAAATAAGTCCTGTAATTAATGATGATAGAATTTTATATAATGATATAAGTAAAGTATCTGAATTTCTGAAATCTGAATTAATAATGGATACTTTATTTTGATGTTTTGGATTCTTTTTTACTGACTATTTTTATTGTTAAGTTTTTATCATTGTTTTTGTAATCAATATTAATTGTATCTCCATTATTTAGATTGGAATTTAAAATCTCATTAGCAATCAGGTCTTCCACATATTTTTGTATGGTTCTTTTCAGTGGTCTTGCACCGTATTTTTTATCGTAACCTTCATTCGAAAGAAAATCCTTTGCTTTTTTACTTAGTTTTATAGAATATCCTAATTCATTTATTCTCTCATATAATTTTACTAATTCAATATCAATTATACTATGAATATCTATTTTTGAAAGTGAGTTAAATATTACCACCTCATCAATCCTGTTTAAAAATTCAGGCGCAAATTTCTTTTTTAATGAATCCAAAATCGTTTTTTTACTTGATGAATCCTCTTGTGATTTTTTTGCAGCAGTACCAAAACCAACGCCAGCACCAAAATCTTCAATTTTTTTAACCCCAATATTTGAAGTCATTATAATTACACAATTAGTAAAGTCTATTTTTCGACCTAAACTATCTGTTAAAAATCCATCATCAAGTACCTGAAGCAGCATATTAAAAATATCAGGGTGAGCTTTTTCTATCTCATCTAATAAAACTACTGCATATGGTTTTCTCCTAATTTTTTCGGTTAATTGACCACCATCCTCATATCCAACATAACCTGGTGGGGCGCCAATCAACCTTGATAATGCAAATTTCTCCATATATTCACTCATATCGACCCTGATTAGTGAATCTTCACTGTCAAATAATTCTTTGGCTAATACTTTTGCTAATTGTGTTTTTCCTACACCAGTTTGACCAAGAAAAATGAATGAACCTATTGGTTTCTTTGGATCTTTTAAGCCAGCTCTATTTCTTTGGATTGATTTAACAACTTTTTCAATTGCCAAATCTTGACCAATAATACTTTTTTTGACAATTGAGGTTAGTTTAGATAGTCGATTGCTTTCTGTTTGTTTAAGTTTATTTAACGGAATGCCAGTCATCATTGAAACTACGTCTGCAATGTTTTCTTCATTTACAATTTCTTTATTCTTTTTGCACTCCTCTTCCCAGCTCATTTGGGATATATCTAATTTTTTTTCTAGAATTTTCTCTTTATCTCTTAAGTTGGCAGCCTCCTCATATTTTTGATTTTTAACAGCCAAATTCTTTTTTTCTTTGATGTCTTCAATCTCAGCCTCTAAATCTATAATGTGCTTTGGCACTTCAATGTTTGTTAAGTGAACCCTCGAGCCCGCTTCATCAAGTGCATCAATTGCTTTATCAGGTAAATGTCGCTCGGTCATATATCTAGACGTCAACTTAACACAAGCAGTGATTGCCTCATCGGTGTAAGCTACATTGTGATGTTCTTCATACTTAATCTTAATATTTTTAAGGATTTCAATAGTTTCTTTTTCATTTGTTTGTTCAACAATTATTTTTTGAAATCTTCTTTCGAGAGCACCGTCTTTTTCAATTGAATTTCTAAATTCATCAAGAGTTGTTGCTCCGATACATTGTATTGTTCCTCTGGCAAGCGCAGGTTTAAACATATTTGAAGCATCAAGGCTTCCTGTTGCACCACCGGCTCCAACAATAGTATGAATTTCATCTATAAATAATATAATATTAGAGTTTTTTTCTAATTCATTCATTACAGCTTTCATCCTCTCTTCAAATTGGCCTCTGTATTTAGTACCTGCAACAAGACTTGCTAGATCAAGTGACATAATTCTTTTATTAAATAAAACTCTGGAAACCTTTTTTTTGATTATTCTAATTGCTAGTCCTTCAGCAATAGCTGACTTACCAACACCAGGCTCACCAATCAATAGGGGATTATTTTTTTTTCTTCTGCTAAGAATTTGAGATACCCGTTGAATTTCTACTTCTCTCCCAATTATTGGATCTAATTCGTCATTTTCAGCCATTAAAGTCAAATCCTTGCCAAAATTATCTAATACAGGTGTCTTTGTTTTCTTATTACCTTTTGAATGTGTTCCAATGACTTTAGCTTCTTTTTTTAAATTATCATTATCGTTTTCATCTGTATTGGTATCATCAGTATTATCTTCATTAATAATCAAATTATATTCATCTTTAACAACATTATAATCAACACTCATATTATTAAATATTTTGGTTGTCGCATCGTTTTCATTTCTTAGAATACATAATAATAAGTGGGCTGTATTAATGATTGAGCTTTGGAACAGCTTAGCCTCAAGAAAGGTCGTTTTAAGGGCTCGTTCAGCTTGTCTTGTAAGATGTAAATTTTTTTTTGTTGAGTCTTTAACCTCAGAATCAAAATTAATTGGATTTAATGATTCAATCTTTCTTCTTAGTTCGTTTAAATCTAAACCGATAAAATTTAATATATCAATTGCTTTACCCTCACCATTTCTAATAAGTCCTAAAATTAGATGTTCAGTGCCAATAAAATCATGACCCAGTCTTAATGCTTCCTCTTTACTAAAAGTAATAACATCTTTAACTCGTGGGGAAAAATTATCATCCATAAATATAATTTTTATAAAAATAATGATTATCAGTTTAAATTTAAAGTAATACCTAATTTAAATTTAAATGCAAATTGTTAATAAATTTTGCTTTTTAATTGATTATTTGGTTCATATTAAGATACTCAAATTATTATATTTGTTTATCATATAATTTAGATTAAACTAAGCTTTAATTTTATGGAAAATAAAGAAAAATTAATTCCCATTAATATTGAGGATGAAATGAAGTCATCCTACATTGATTATTCAATGTCAGTTATTGTCTCAAGAGCTCTTCCAGATGTAAGAGATGGATTAAAACCAGTGCATCGAAGAGTTTTGTATGGAATGCATGATTTAGGTGTCAAGTCAACTTCCGCTCATAAGAAATCTGCAAGAATTGTAGGGGAAGTAATGGGGAAATACCACCCGCACGGTGATTCCGCAATTTATGACACCATGGTTAGAATGGCTCAAGATTGGAGTTTAAGATATATGCTTGTTGATGGTCAAGGTAATTTTGGCTCAGTTGATGGTGATAGTCCGGCTGCGATGAGATACACAGAAGCTCGTATGCAGAAAATTTCTGAAGAAATGCTCTCAGATATTGAAAAAGATACAGTTGATTATAAATTAAACTTTGATGATACGCTTAATGAGCCAACAGTCCTACCAACCAAAATCCCTGCATTATTGGTAAACGGTGCATCTGGGATTGCTGTTGGTATGGCTACAAACATAGCCCCTCATAATCTTACTGAAGTAATTAATGGTACACTTGAATATATAAAAGATAACTCAGTTGATATTGATCACTTAATGAATTTTGTAAAAGCTCCCGATTTCCCAACGGGGGGTATAATACATGGATATGATGGAGTAAAAGAAGCATTTCATACTGGAAGAGGAAAAGTTGTTTTGAGAGGAAAAGCAGAGATTGAGGAATTAGATGGTAAAGAATCTATCATTGTAACTGAAATTCCATATCAAGTCAATAAAGCTGATATGATTAAACGAATTGCAGATCTTGTAAATGATAAAAAGCTTGATGGTATTTCTACAATTAGGGATGAGTCAGACAGAAATGGCATGCGTATAGTATTTGTATTAAAAAGAGATGCAATCCCAAATATAGTCCTCAACAAGTTATACAAGTATAGCCAATTGCAATCCTCATTCAGTGTTAACAGTATTGCACTAGTAAATGGTAGACCAATGATGCTTAACCTTAAGGAAATGATTAAGCATTTTGTTGACCATAGACATGATGTAGTAGTTAGAAGAACGAAATTTGAACTAAAAAAGGCTGAAGACCGATGTCATATTTTAGAAGGATTAATAATTGCATCAGACAATATTGATGAAGTAATTTCAATTATAAAAGCATCTGAAAATGCTGATGATGCAAAGAATAATCTAATTAAAAAATTTAAGTTAACTGAGATTCAATCAAAGGCTATTGTTGAAATGAGACTAAGGCAATTAACCGGACTAGAACAAGACAAATTAAGAAATGAGTTTGAGGAAATTAAAAAGCTTATTAAAGATTTAAAAGATATTTTGGGTAATGAACCAAGAAGAATGTCAATAATTTCAGAAGAATTGAATGAAATTAAAGAAAAATATGGTGACGAGAGAAGGTCTGTAATCGAATATTCAGGTGGTGACCTTTCAATTGAGGATATGATTCCTGATGAAAAAGTAGTAATTACAATATCACATGCAGGATACATAAAAAGAACACCACTTACTGACTACAAAGTACAAAATAGAGGAGGTGTTGGACAAAAAGCCTCAACGACGAGAAATGAGGATTTCTTAGAAGATTTATTTGTTGGAACTAATCATCAATATATGCTCTTCTTTACGCAAAAAGGAAAGTGTTTTTGGATGCGTGTTTATGAAATTCCAGAAGGAAGTAGAACCTCCAAGGGTCGAGCTATACAAAACCTGATCAACATAGAACAAGATGACAAGGTAAAGGCCTTTATTTGTACAAAAGATTTAAAGGATGAGGATTATATAAATAAACATTATGTTATAATGGCTACTAAAAAAGGTCAGGTTAAAAAAACATCTCTTGAACAGTATTCTAGACCAAGAATAAATGGTATTAATGCAATTACAATAAAGGACGGAGATGAGCTCTTAGAAGCAAAATTAACCGATGGAAACAATCAGGTTATGCTTGCTTTAAAGTCAGGAAAAGCCATTAGATTCGAAGAAGCCAAAACTAGGCCGATGGGAAGAAATGCATCCGGTGTTAGAGGAATAAGACTTCAAAATGATAAAGATGAAGTAATAGGAATGGTAGCCGTAAGTGATATGGAAAGTAACATTCTTGTTGTTTCATCTAACGGATATGGAAAAAGATCTAAACTTGAAGATTACAGACTGACAAATAGGGGTGGTAAGGGTGTTAAGACAATTTCAATTACCTCAAAGACCGGAGATTTAGTTGCTATTAAGAATGTTGATGATAGTAATGGGTTGATGATTATTAACAAATCTGGAATAGCTATCAGAATGGCAGTTGAAAACTTGAGAGTTATGGGTAGGGCAACTCAGGGTGTTAAATTGATTAATATAAAAGAGGGTGATTCAATTGCAGCAGTAGCAAAAGTAGTTCACGAAGATGATAGTGAAACTGAAGATGTAAATGAAGAAACACAAGAATAAAACAAATGAATAAAACAATTATAATTGGACTAGCATTTCTTTTCTTTAGTAATGTTTTAGGTCAAAAAAAAGAATTAAAAAGTATAGAAAAGCTCATCAAAACTCAAAACTTTGAACTGGCTTTTACAGAACTTGGAAAAGTTAAGGATTTGGTTTACAGTAGCGATAATAAAATAAAATCTAAATACCATTACTTAAGAGGTTTACTATTTTTTAATGATACCCTGATAGATAGGTTTGAATCTTTGAAAAGTGCAGTTTTTGAATTAAATAAAGTCAAAGAGTATGGACAAACTGACTCGTTTAATAAATCTAAGACTTTACTAGAAAATATTTTTAATGATTTTATTGAAAAGTATAATAAATTTTACCAATTAAAAGATTACGAAAACTCATACAAAAATATAGAAGCAGCTTACAGAGTATATAATAAAGACACTTTGTATTTATATAATGCTGCTATAATAGCTAATCAAGCTAAAATGTATGATGAAGCATTAACTCATTATATTGAATTATATGAAATGGGATATAAGGGTGTTTCTACTAGATATTTTGCGATAAATAAAGAGAATGGATTGGAAGAGGAGTTCCCAGATGAAAAACAAAGAGAATTATTCATGAAGTCTGGAATGTATGAAAAACCTAGAGATGAGTTGGGTAAATCCGAGGAAATATTTATTTTAAGGCAAATCTCGTCCATACTCAGAATGCAAGAGCGTTATGATGAAGCAATTTCATACCTTGATAAAGCTTTAATTGTTAAGGATAAAGAAATAAATGTGTTGTTGGACAAAGCAACGATTTATGTTGATCTAGAAAAATGGGAAGAATATCAAAATATTGTAGAATTAGTACTTACTATCGAACCTGATAATTATGAGTTGCTTTGTAACCTGGCTATTGTAAATAAAGAGTCAGGAAATACCGAGGAGGCTATAAATTACATAAATAGAGCCCTATCTATTGACGATACAAATACCAGAGGATTAATTATAGCAGGTGAAATTCTTTTAAAACCAGCTGATGATATTTTAGAAGAAATGAATTCATTGGGATACTCTCGCAAAGAAGAATTAAAATATGATGAACTTAAGAAACAAAGAGAAGTTGTAATAAGAGAATCTATTGCATATTTTGAAAAAGCATTTAATATTGACAAGACCAATGATTTTTTAATATCAACTCTTTCCAGACTATATTCGGTCATCGGGGATGATGAAAAGTTTGAATACTATAAAAGTTTTGAAAAATAATAATTCTAAAAAATCTTTTTTATGAATCTTAGGTTATGTGTGTGTATATTTCTTTCATTATCATATATTCCTGTTTGATCTAGCCTGTCAATTTTAACTTTTCCGCTTGCATGAATAATGTAGTTGTCTTTTAGTATAATTCCAACATGGACTATTTCACCAGAACTATTATTAAAAAACGCCAAATCTCCAGGTTCACACTCATCAATAAAGCTCAAAGTTTCTCCTTGTTTTGCTTGATCCTTAGCGTCACGAAGTAATTTATGACCATTTATTTTATATACCATTTGTGTAAAACCTGAGCAATCAATTCCAAATGGGGTTTTACCTCCCCAAAGATAAGGTGAGTCTAGATATAGTAATGCCGTATTAACAATTGAGTTTTTATTATTTACTGAATCAATTATCTCACCCTCATATTTATGCTTAAGAATACCGATATTTGTTAAATCAGAACCGATTAAAATCGATTGAAGATGATGTTTATCTGTTTTGATAAATTGTACTAAATCTATGGCATATATCGAGCTTTCAAAATTTACAAGACTTTCATCTTTGATTTCTTTATATTGTTTTATGTCGATGAAGCCATAATACCCATCATATATGGTTTTTATATTTACCCATGAATCTTTAATTTCAATTATTTCTATGAGATCCCCATATAGAAGTTGTGTTATCATTTCAGATTTATCACAATTAGCTACTCTGACAGGGACAATACTTAAAATACAAATTCCAATTTTTTTTTTAGACATTTTAATAAATTATCATTATTTAAATCAATTATTTATTAAATAGCAATTTGTATTGATGATGCTCCACCACCTCCATTACATATAGAAGCAATTCCATTAGTTTTGTTATTTTGGTGTAAACAATGAATAAGTGTTGTTAAAATCCTTGCACCCGAACAACCTAAAGGATGACCTAAAGAAACAGCCCCACCATTAATATTTACTTTATTTCTTTCAATGGATAAAATATCCATATTTAGTAACGGGACCATCGCAAATGCTTCATTAATTTCAAATAAATCAATTGAATTTATTTTGGTTTTTGATCTTTTTAATAATTTTTTTATGCTTGTTGAGGGAGCAGACGTAAACAATTCAGAAGAAACTGAAGAATCGTCATAATTAATAATTTTTGCTAGGGGATTAATATTTAATTCGACAGCTTTTTTTCTACTCATTAAAATTAACATTGATGCCCCATCGCTTATAGGGGAGGCATTTGCAGCGGTTATAGATCCATTTTTTAGAAATACAGGGTTTAATTTAGGTAATTTATCAAAATTAACTTTTGATAATTGTTCATCTTTGTCTAATATAACTTTATTTCCATTTTTGTCTAAATACTCTATAGCTGTTATTTCTTCATCAAACAATCTATTTTTTGTAGCATTAATAGCTCTATTGTATGAATCAAGTGCATAGTTGTCCTGTAATTCTCTTGAAATACAATTTTGTTTGGCGGTTTCATCAGCTATAACTCCCATTGATTTTCCGTTATTTGCATCGGTCAAACCATCATAAATTAATCCGTCCACAGATGTTAAATTTCCATATTTTTTTGGATTTCTAAAGTTCATGTAATGTGGGGTATTGCTCATACTTTCGATACCACCTGCGATTACAATATCATTTCTTCCTAATTGGATTGATTGCATTGCTAATGTGACTGCTTTTAATCCCGATGAACAAACTCTGTTTACAGATGTACACGGCACTTCAGGTTTAATATTAACTTTATTTGCAATTTGTCTTGCTGGGGCTTGACCACATCCTGCCTGAAGAACATGTCCAATAAATATTTCATCGATTAAATCTTTACTCAGATTAACTTTACTAATTGCACCATTTAATGCAAATGTTCCTAATTCAACAGCTGAAAAACCAGATAAAGAGCCCATAAATGACCCCAAGGGAGTTCTTGTGGCACTAACAATTACAACTTCATTTAACATAATTTTTCTTTATTTAAAGTTAATAAATTATAATTTTGTATATGAATATTACCATTTTTACCTAAAATATATATGAGAGGCTTTCTAAATTTTTTAAATAAGATATTTTTTAGGGGTTACAGATTATTTCTTTTTTCTCTATCAATAATTACTATAATTTATTTTTTTCCTATTAAGGGTAAGTTTAAATATGATTTTGAAAAAGGTAGACCATGGCAATATGAAAACTTATATGCTCCATATGACTTTACATTAAAAAAAACCCAAGAGGAGATAAATGAAGAATTTGAATTAACAAAAATAAAAAATCCTATATTTTTTAATATTGATAGTTTTGCTACATACAATATCTTAGACAATATTAAACTTTCAATAGAATATCTTGAGAAAGACTCTATACTAGCACAAACCGATACAATTAATTTTAAAAAACTAGATAGTTTAACCAGAATTATTTTTTCTGATATATATAAAAAGGGGTTATTAGATTTAAATTATGATTTTAGCGATGAACAGATATCAACTGTTCTAATTGATAATGAAGAGATTAATTCTACTTATTTCAATGAATTTATTAAACCTGAAGAGCTATTTAAATTTGTTGAAAATAAAATTTTAGAATTTCAAGCTGAAGATTTAGGGCCTCAAATTATTTGGTTGGTAAGTGAGATTTCTACACCAAATATCAAATTAAATAATACTCTAACAGAAAAATCAATTAATGAAGTTTATAATAGTATTTCCTCCGATAAAAGCTCTATAGAAAAGGAAACATTAATCATTTCAAAAGGTGAGATTGTTGACGATAAAACTCTTCAAATTTTACAATCTTTAAAACATGATTACGAAATGAATAGTGATTTTGATAATATAAATACAGTGTATCTATCCTATTCTGTACTGTTAATTTTATCAATTTTAATGATAGTCATGTATTTAAGAAAATTTGAAATTTCCATTTATCAAAGCAATAATAAACTAACATTTATTTACTTTAATTTATCTCTATTGATTATAATTTCAACATATATTATCAATACAAAACCTGATTATATTTATATAGTTCCTTATTCATTGTTGCCATTATTATTTATGACTTTTTTCAATTCTGGAATAGCTTTGATTTGTCATAGTATAGCAATCCTTTTGATTGGATTTATTGCACCTTACAGTTATGAGTTTATTTTTTTAAATATTATGACTGGAATAGTAGCAATTTTATCTTCTAAAAATATATATAAAAGATCAAATTTATTTTTAACAGTCATTAAAATTACATGTGTATATATATTATGCTATGTATCATTTCACGTTATTAAAGATGGAACTTTATCAGAAATTAAAATTTCAAATGTAGTTGTATTCCTGATTTGTGGATTATTGACTTTATTTATTTATCCTTTAATATATATCTATGAAAAAATATTTAGATTAGTTTCAGATGTTTCGTTACTTGAATTATCAGACACAAATTCAGGTTTATTGAAGAAACTATCAGAAAAAGCTCCAGGAACCTTTCATCATTCTTTAAATGTTGCTAATCTAGCTGAGGCATGTGCTGATAAAATAGGAGCAAATGCATTATTGAGCAGGGTTGGTGCATTACATCATGACATTGGGAAAATTAAAAATCCTGAATATTTTATTGAAAATCAAAAAATAAATGAAAATATTCATGATAATATTACTGCAACTGAAAGCGTAAAGATTATTAAAAATCACGTACTTGAAGGAGTCAAGTTAGCCAAATCTGAAGGATTACCTGAAAGAGTAATAGATTTTATTAATACTCATCATGGTACAAGTTTAATTTCATTTTTTTATAACCAAGAAAAAGAATCTAATCCAAATGTTCTGAAATCAGATTTTTGTTATAATGGTCCAAAACCCTTTAGTATTGAAATGGCTATTGTTATGATGTGTGATTCTGTTGAGGCAGCTACAAAAAGTATAAAAGACCCTGATTCAAAAAAAATAGATGAGTTTGTAGAATCAATTATTGATAAGCAAGTTGAGAATAATCAATATGAAAATTGTGAACTAACATTCAAGAATATCTCAACAATAAAAAATATTCTAAAAGAAAAACTTAAAAATATATATCACATTAGAATTGAATACCCTAGATAAAGTTTAAAAAATATACTTTATTGTTGTTATGTTTAAGACTAAAAACTATTTTTGCAAGCGCATTTCTTTAAATGCTACCTTTTTTTTGGAGAGGTGCCAGAGTGGTAATGGAGCAGATTGCTAATCTGTCGACGTGCAAACGTCGCCAGGGTTCGAATCCCTGTCTCTCCGCCATTTCGGG
>MDTD01056814.1_pt1 | contig 37047 bp, 33 predicted proteins | sample 811221 | NCBI WGS metagenome assembly MDTD01 (sample SAMN05326646, study PRJNA326480) | marine metagenome | isolation source: seawater | place: Pacific Ocean: South West | collected 2011
GAAAATACCATCGCTGGTGTGAAGCCTCACGCCTGCCCAGTGGTTTTAGAAAGAGGATATGGGGACTGCAAAGACAAAGCAGTGCTACTCATTTTGTTGGCCAAGCAAATGGGCATCAAACTCAATTTTGCCATTTTGCGGACCACCAATGCCGGGGCCGTCGAGGTGGAAGTACCCAATCAGCAATTCAACCACGCCATTGTTCACGTGCCCGAACAGGAAGGCTTTGAGTCCGGCTTCTTTTTGGACCCAACCACCGATGGGCTTGATTTGGGCGTGCTCCGGAACGATGACCAGGGCGCCACCAGCTTGGTGCTCAACCCTGAAACAGGGAAGTGGGCCTTTATTCCCATCCCATACCAAAATGCCAGCGAACAGTGGGAGTATTACAACGTGAGCATCGATATCGAGGGTGCCAAAGCAGCGGAGGCTATAATGGACCTTCAAGTTCGCGGGCTCGGGGCTTCCAAAATTAGAAAAGTACTTCGTTCTCAAGAGCAAGCAGAAAAGTTCTACGCGATTTTAGCCTCTCAAATTTTTCCTGGTGCCTCCCTGAAGGATGCGAGTGCTGAAAACCACACGGATATCGTTTCTCCATTGTCTTTAAAGCTCGAGGCTGATGTGACCACATCGTTGCAGCAAAAAGAACGAGGGTGGCGCTTTCAATTGCCCAACATTTTTCCATTGCGGCAACTGGTGAACCTTGAAAAGAGGACCACACCTTTAAGGATTGGCCCGCCCAGCCATATGAAACAGCGTATCCAAGTCAATATTCCCAGTGGGCACCGGGTAACGAGCGTTCCTGAAAACATCAAGGTTAACCACGGGTGCTTCGATGTCACCCGAACCACCAAAAAGAGTGCGCAGACAGTGGATATCGATTTCCACCTGGTGAGACGTTGTGTGGAGGTGTCACCCGAGGAATACAGCGAATTTCGCGCAGCCGTCCTCAAAGTCCTACAGCAAATGCAAGAATCTATTGATTTTGAACGTGGCCGATAGAGCGAAAGGGGAACCGCTACTTGCCATGAACAAGTAGCGTTGTTTTTTTACCCGTTTTGTTGTGCGAAATCATTCATGAATGCCACCAGTGTTTTCACGCTTTCGAGAGGCATGGCATTGTAGATGGAGGCACGAATACCGCCCACGGAACGGTGACCCTTCAGGTTGGTCATTTTGGCCTCAATGCTGGCTTGAATAAACTTCGCATCGAGGTCGGCGTTGGGGGTGGTGAAAGTGACGTTCATCCATGAACGGTCTTTGTTGGCTGCCGTGCCTTTGTAGAAACCACTGTTGTCGATGGCATCATAAAGAATTTTTGATTTGGCTGCATTCAGCTCTGCAATCGCGGGCAAACCACCTTGGTCAAGGAGCCATTGGGCATTCAGGCCCAGCAGGTAGATGCCCCAAGTGGGTGGCGTGTTGAATAAGGAATTTTTACTCGCATGGGTTTGGTAATTGAGCATGGTGGGCAGTTCTTTTTGACTGCGTTCCAACAGATCTTTCCGAATGATAACCAGTGTGACCCCAGAAGGACCCATGTTCTTTTGAGCGCCACCGTAAATCATGGCGTATTTAGACATGTCCACGGGGCGTGACAGGATGTCAGAGGACATGTCGGCCACCAAGGGGACATCACCCACATTGGGGGTGTCGTGAAATTGAGTTCCAAAAATGGTGTTGTTGGTGGTGATGTGCACGTAATCTGCATTGGGCGTCAGATTCAGTTCTTCAGGGATGTAATTAAAATTCTCCGCTTCGGAGGTGCCTGCGATATTCACCTCACCCACGCGCTGGGCTTCTTTGACGGCTTTTTGAGACCAAGCACCGGTAACCACGTAATCTGCCTTACGAGAGACGGTCAGCAGATTAAGGGGCGCCATGTAAAATTGCAGCGAAGCGCCACCTTGAAGGAAAAGAATTTCGTGGTCTTCGCCAATCCCCATCAGTTTGCGAAGGGATGCGATGGCTCCGTTATGAATCTCATCATACACTTTGGACCGATGGCTCATTTCCATGACGCTCATTCCGGCGCCTTTGTAGTCCACCAAGTCAGCTTGGGCTTGTTCCAAAACCTGGAGCGGCAAAGTTGCAGGTCCAGCACTAAAATTGATCACACGATTCATCATTTACTCCATTTAAGAAATCTTATCGCCTGGTTGGGCGCCAAGTGCAGTCACCATCACCGGGGTTTTATCCCCGGCAGCCAAAATCATGCCTTCGCTGACCCCAAACCGCATTTTACGAGGTTTGAGGTTGGCCACCAAAACCACCATGGTGCCCAAGAGGTCTTCTTTCGCAACATGGGCTTTCAGGCCGGCAAATACTTGTCGTTGCCCGAGGTCGCCCACATCCAATTCAACCCGGTACAGTTTGTCTGCGCCTTCGACATCTTCCACTGTTTTAACCAGGGCGGCACGAAGGTCCGTTTTGAAAAAAGTGTCGATGTTGATGGTGTCATCTTTTTTGACTTCTTTGTCTTTGTTAGGCTTGGCGGTCTGTTGGGCTGAGGTTTCAACCATTTTGTTCACCTTTTTGGGGTCGATGCGTTCGAACAAACGGGGGTAGGGGGTGAGGAGGGTACCTGGCTCGATCATGGTCAGGGCATTGTCAAAATTGAATGAATCGGGTGCCATACCCAGCATTTCCTCAGTTTGTGCCGCAACTTTCGGAAGGATTGGCTTGAGGTAAGCAAGACACGCTTTGCCCACATGCAGTGCGGTGGACAACTGCCCATGCGCCAATTCAGGGTTTTCTTTTACGGTTTTCCATGGCGCAGAATCTTGAAGGTATTTATTGGCTTCATCTGCCATTGTGACGACGTTGCGAACCACTTGGGCGTAATTGCGAGCCAGGTAAAGGTCTGGGACCCCAACGCCAATCTCGTGGACATTTTGGACCATTTGCTCTGCGGCCGGATCCATAGCCCCGGTTTTCCCTTCGAAATAACGATGCAGCATCGGGACGGTTCTGGAAGTCAGATTAACGATTTTATTCACCAAATCGGCGTTCACTCTGAATGCAAAATCCTCAAGGTTTAAATCGATATCTTTAGCGTTGTCGTTGAGTTTGCAGGCGAAATAGTAGCGCAGCGTTTGCGGGTCGAGATGCTCTGCGAAAGTGTCTGCCATGATAAAGGTGCCGCGCGATTTAGACATTTTTTCACCATCTACAGTAAGCATGCCATGAACGGCGACCGTATCTGGCAGATTATAGCCAGCGGCCATGAGCATGGCCGGCCAAAATAGAGTGTGAAAATAAACGATGTCTTTGCCAATGAAATGAACGATCTTGGTCTCGGGGTTTTTCCAGTAATCCCAGACCTCTTGGCCTCGTTCCTTCGCTGCCTTTTCTGCGAGGGAAATATAGCCAATAGGGGCATCTAGCCAAACATAGAAATATTTGTTGTCTTCACCAGGTATTTTAAACCCGAAATAAGGGCCATCTCGGCTAATGTCCCAATCTCTTAGGCCGTCTTCAAACCATCTCTCAAGGTAGTGCCGCGTATCGCTATTAATAACGCCTGGGCGGTCCAGATAAGATTTGAGTTGGTCTGCATAGGCGCCCAACTCGAAAAAGTAATGGAGGCTGGATTTTAAAACCGGGGTTGCGCCAGAAATTACGCTTGCGGGAGATTTAAGTTCGGTAGGCCTATAGGTGGCACCGCAACTTTCGCAACAATCACCGTACTGATCGGGCGCCTCGCATTTTGGACATGTCCCCTTGATCATTCTGTCGGGCAAAAATCGATTTTCTTGTGGGTCGAAGTATTGCTCCACCTCTCTGGTGGCGATGTGCCCAGCCTCTTGCAGGGCCGCAAAAATTTTGTGGGCGTGCGCTTCATTGCTGCTGGTATGTGTGGTTCCGTAACCCCCATCGTAGGTCACGTCAAAAGAGGCCAAGCTTTTCGCATGCGCATCTCGCCACATTTGAGCAAACGCTTCGGGCTTCTTGCCCTGTTTCATGGCATTGAGTTCTATGGGCGTCCCGTGAGAATCGGCGCCACAAATGGACAAGACCTCGTGGCCCGCCATTTGTAATGCACGAACGAAAATGTTGACCTGAACATGTTCCACCATGTGGCCAATGTGAATGGGCCCGTTGGCATAGGGGAGAGCAGGCGTCACCAAGTATCGTGTCATTTGTGCCTCATAGATAGATGTCCGCTTAGGTTCATACCTCAAACAGAGCGCGATTCAACGTATTTAGGCCCCTAAGACACAATTCTGGGGGTGTCTGGCTCAATATTTTGCTATATTTTAAGGGACTGCGTCGCTTAGGAGCCAACTTGATAACGTTCAAGTGCTTATTTTTTATAATTTTTTCCGGGATCCTGTTGGGAGGCTGTGGGCACACCACACTCGTCAAAACAGACCCTCCAGGGGGGTATCTCACCCTCGATGGTGAAAGTCTGGGTAAGGTGCCAGAGGAGGGACTCATCATCAAAAGAAAACCCGGTCATGGCCCTGTGGCCTACCGACTGGTGTACATCGACGGTTTCGAAACCCGTGGTCTTATTGAGCGCGATAAGCCGGCCATCCTTCCCCTGGGGATGGCAACGGCAGCGGGCCTCATTTGTTTGCCATCCATGTGTGGGCTGGGTGCCTGTATTGCTAACCCTGGGTGGTTGTCTGGCGTACTTCTGGGGTCTGTTCTTTCTGCTGGAGGGTGCCAAGCACTCATGGCGGTGGCGTCTCCATGGACCTTACCTTTAGCAGGCACCATGGGTTTCTTGGGCTTTTTACCAGCCGCGATCTTATTGAAGGCGGAACACCTGCCTCGCGAACTTGTACTCCAAAAAGCCCCGCATGGAACACCAGATGGCCCTTCGCCCCAGGAGATGCCATTTTGAATCTGAAACGCCTCTCAATCGCCATCTTTGCTTTCGGCCTGTGCTTTCTCGGTTGTGGCCCAGAGCCTCTTGGCGGGGAACTCACCCTGAAGGTGGTGGCCCCAAATGATGATTTCGCGAGCTACGAACTCCGGCAAGTTCAAGTTTCAAATGTGGAGAACATTTACCAACTGCAACATGCGAATTTTAAGTTCTTAGGGGGTGGTTTGTTAGAGGGGGATGACATGCAAAACCTTTTAACCTCTGAGGTCACACCCCAGAGTTTCGCAACGCAGACGCGGTCTCATTTTGACCAAACCCTCGAACCCCACTTAGCGATACGGGACGAGGTGGTTCACGCCCAGGATTTCCACAGCTTGATGGCTTTGTCTGCGTTTGCTGGTTTTGAAAAAATATGGGGCTGGTATGTCAATGATATTGGAGATCGGTCCACGGCCACCACAGAACCAGGCTACGTGGTCTTTTATGGCGACATTGTACCCTCAAATCTGCTGCCAGTGCCCATGATTCAAATGGACAACGCTGTCTATTTGGCAGGTGTAGACGTCTGGATGGTTTTCCCGGTTGGCAACCAAGAGGGTGTGCCTTACGCGATGAATCAAGGTGTTTTGGCCCATGAGTTTCACCATCGCATCTTTTTCCAAAACGTTTGGACCACGAGTGCATTTGACCGTTGGAAGTCGATTTTGAGTGCCACCGAAAGTCTGAGCGCGTCTGAGCAACGAAATCTCAATTTGCTCCGTGCTTTGGATGAAGGTTTGGCCGATATCAACGCCATTGGATACACAAAAAATATTGGCTTTATGGAACCCTCTTTCCACAGTGAACATTTGGATGTGGTGAGCGCTGAATTGCTGGGTGCAGAAAGTTTGCGGCGAAATATTGAAAGCGACTTCGTCGACAGGGCCACCTACGACAATTTAGGCGATGACAGCCTGGAGCACGCCTTGGTAGACGGTTGTGGTGTCGCACAAAATTTCACAACGTCTGGTGACATTTTATCAGGTCAAGCTTGGAGTCCCTACTGTCTTGGGTCCGTGGTGGCGAGGACGATTTGGGAGGGTGTGGGTCGTGACCATCAATTGTTGCGAGAAGTCATGCTCCCTGCAATTAATCAAACCTTGTTCCATCTTGGAGAGGTCCTCGGCACCGACCAAGATTTTGACTTTGATGTGTTTTTCCAGCTTCTTCTAGAAAGTTTGCCAAACACATTTGATACTGCTGATTTGTGTTCCGAAATTGCAACGCGTTTTTCCTCATTGGCCACTGCGGACAGGATCCCTTTATGCGCTTTTTGAGCTTGATTGTGGTCTTTTTGTCCGGCTTTCATGCATCTCAGCTGTGGGGGGCGCCTCCCAAAGGGCAGCATCACCTTTGGGCGGGCTGGGGCGTGAGCCAATCCGAATCATTTTGGGCTGCACGTTCTCCTGCAGTACCAAAATGGCATCTGAATTGGGAAACATATACGCCGTGGACCTTGGCGCCCGAAGAGGTTTGGGCAAGCCCCCTGCGGGCCATTGTGGGGCTGAGCGCCTATTCGGGGTGGGGCAATGGTACACAAGATTTTGGACAGCAGCAGTCTGCCATGAACGGTGAGTTGGGTGTGGCACTCGGGCCCTCGATGGAGGGGTCACTTTTTCGTCTGGGGTGCGAAATAGTGGTGTTGTCTCAAATGGGCATGACCTTAACTGAAATGCACGCTCTCGATCACAAACAGACTGAGCTCCATTGGACAGCGCTCCTTGGCGTTGGCCCAGGCTGGTATGTTGGGTGGGGGGACCTGGCCCTTCGCCAGCAAACATTACTGGGCTACGGCATCAACGGTTATCACCATGAGGTGCGTCTGGCCTTGGGTTATACATTTTAGCTTACTTCCCGGAAACAGAAAGCTCTGCAAATCGAATGGTCGGCGCTTGTAGAGACCCCCGCGTGTCGAGGTCGTCGCCGGCGTGATCGATATTCTTCATCATCTCAAGCATTGACCCGGCAATGGTGATCTCTTCAACTGGAAAAGCACGCTCTCCATTTTCGATCCAGAAGCCACTTGCGCCACGAGAATATTCCCCTGTGATCATGTTTGGGGAGTGACCCATGAGAGACGTCACCAAAAGCCCCTTAGAGGTAGATTGAATAATGCTTTCCAAATCACCAGCCCCACCTAATACTTGGACGTTGGAAATCCCTGGGCTTGGTAAGCCACTGGACCCTCGACGCGCATGGCCCGTGGGAGCCTCTTTGAGGCGGTGGGCGGATTGAGCGTCATGCAGCCACGTGGTCATCAAGCCATCTTCATTGATGAGGTCCTGGGCCACGGTTTTAACCCCTTCGCCATCAAATGGGGTGGACCCAAATCCCTCGGCTTTCAATGGGTTTTCGTAAAGTCGGAGTCCTGCCTTTAAAATCTGGTTTTCTTTTTGATCCCATAGAAAAGTGGCCTTTTTGGACACGCTGTCCCCGTCCATTCCGCTCAGTACAGCTGAAAAGAATCCTTTGGCCATCATGGGGTCGAAGATTACCGGCACCTTTGTCGATGCGATGGCTTTTGCCCCTAATTTTTGAAGGGCCCGTTGCGCGGCTTTATGCGCGATGGATTCACCTTCCTCGAGCTCATCAAGAAAACGGTGAGCGGTCCACCACATTCCGGTTCTTCTTTTGTTCCCTTCGTCGTGCACCAATGCGCCTCCCGCTAAGGAGCAGGTGGTTCCTGAATAGGCCCCCCGAAATCCGTTACTGCTGGCCAATGCGAACACCCCATAGCCTTGGGACGCTCCGACATTATTGGACATGGCAATGTTTTCGGTTTCCATGATGGCTTTTTCGAGGGCCATCGCTTGGTCAAGGCACCAGTCTGTAGACATTTCGGCGACCTTGGGGTCCCATTTTTTCAAAGGTGCCAGCTGCTCTTGGAGCGCATCTCCCATGGGCGCTGTGCAAACGGGCAAAACATTGTGTTCACTGGCCGTAGACATTCGGGACAACGACAAAGCGGTTCGAACCATTTCTTCTCGCTCTTGCTCGTTTTGGGGAACGTCGGCCCAGGCCGAAAACCCCACCCGACCTTCTTCGATCACACGAATGCCGCACGCACGTTGAGATGAACGACTCAGTTCTTCGATTTCTTGCTCACGTACCGATACGTCAACGGAAGCACCTTTGCCCATGCTAACGTCACAATGGGACACTCCCAGACGTTTGGCGGTGGCCAATAGCGCATCTGCGGTTTGAAGCGCTTCAGATTCGAGCTGGGCTGGATTTATGGTTTTGGTCATGGTTACTCCTGTCCAGTTCCACCCACAGTGATGCCATCGATACGAAGGGTGGGTTGCCCAACGTTGACCGGAACGCTTTGGCCGTCTTTGCCGCACGTGTAAACCCCAGGGTCATAATCCAAGTCGTGTCCAACGGCAGCGATTTTAGAAAGGGTCTCTGGACCATTGCCGACCAGGGTGGCGCCTTCTACGGGGGCAGTGATTTTACCATCTTCGATAAGGTATCCCTCTTGAACTTCGAAAACGAAATTGCCATTGCCGATATTGACCTGACCGCCCCCAAAGGCACGGCAATAGAACCCGTTTTGCACCCCCTTAATTATATCTGCGGGGTCATCCTGGCCGCCAAGCATAAAGGTGCTGGTCATTCTGGGAATGGGGATACAACGAAAGCTTTGTCGGCGGCCGTTCCCCGTTGGAGAGGTGCCCATGAGTCTGGCATTTAATTTGTCGTTGATGAAACCTTTTAGAATGCCATTTTCGATCAATACATTTCTGCGCGGTAGGGTGCCTTCATCATCGACATTGAGCGACCCTCTCATGCCGGGCAGGGTCCCATCGTCAATCACGGTCACCAAAGGCGATGCCACCAGTTCTCCCACTCTGCCGGTGAAAAGGCTGGTCTTTTTCCGTATGAAATCGGCTTCGAGGCCATGCCCGACCGCTTCATGCAAAAGAACGCCCGAGCTCTTGGGCCCAACGACGACCGTCTGTTCCCCAATCGGAGCGGGCCTTGCGCCAAGTTGCGCCTCGGCCATGCGGATGCTTTCTGCCGCCATGGCCTCAGGCTGAAAATGGTCCTTGAAATAGGAAAACCCCTCCCGGTTACCGCCCCCAGAGACTCCAACGCGTCTTTTGCCGTCTTTGTCCTTGATAATGGTGCGCAAACTTAGCCTGCAAATACAGCGGCTGTCAGAGAACAGGTCACCTTCTGATGTTGCAATTTGGACCACCTCATCGGTGTCTCCGTAGTATCCTAGAATACGGTCGATGTCGTTGCGAAGTGTGCGTGCCTTTGCTTCGCCCCGTTGGAGGAGTTCGAGTCTTTGCTCGAGGGTGATATCTGTGGGCGGGAGCAAAGCTTTGGCAAAATCTCCCTCAGCTCTGGATGTTAGGCCGATGTTGACGGCCGGGGCGACGTTGTCTTTGGCAAGCTTGGAAACCGTTCGCGCACAATCAAAAATAGCATCCGGGCTTAAATCTTCTGAATGGGCATAGGCGGTCGATGCCCCCTGGGTAACCCGAATGCCCACGCCGGCTGTTTGGCCCGCCGCTGAAGAGCGTATTTCTCCATTGTCTAATGAAAGGCCGGTGGTCTTCCTTTTTTGGACATAAACATCGGCGTAATCAGCGCCGGTGGACATGGCGATTTCGAGGGTTTTTTCTAGTATATCTTGGCTGAGGATGGGTGGTGCCATTTTAGGGTCTCGTTTCTCTTGGTCTGTCAGCCTTAATTAGGTAAAGAAAGTGGTGGAAAACAACAAGGTGAAAGCGGTTCTATTGCGAATTAAATTTCCCATTTTGAGAATGCGAAACCCCCATTTTCAGGTTTTTTGGCTTGTTTTGTTCATGGCAAGCGCTGGTGTCCCTCTAGCGCACGCGCAAGGATTGCCGGGGAAAGGCGTGCCGGTGCCGCCCCCTGATTTGGTGCTAAAGCAAAATATGGATGTGCCAAGAACTGCTTCGTACATATTGTCTGGGGTTTATGGTGCCTTTCTTGGAACCTATTTGGGAGGCGTGAGCACCCCGTTGCAGCTGGGACCCAACCACGGCCAGCCCAGTGCTGCCATGCTTTCCAGCATGTTGGGGCTCGGCATTGGAACCAGCTTAGGACTGGGATACGCCGCTGTCACAGACGCGCGCCTACAAGCCGCTCAGGCCTTTACCCATTACACCACACTGGGGCTGATGAGTGGCATTGGGCTCGGCAACTTTTTTGGGGACCGTGGCAGGCCCGTGGGGGCAGAATACACCGGGGGCTTGGCCGGCGCGGTGGGTGGAACATTACTGGCTCTTTCCATGGAGGCCAGTGGGCAAACCAACCACGGCAGCATGTTGTTGGGTGCCTATTCGTCGGTGTTGGTGGGTGCTGGTGCTCTCGCTTTGGCAACGGGTGTGGGGTTTAACAGCGAAGGAACCACTGGCCTTACTTTTTTATCCATGGGGCTAAGTGGCACTTTGGTCTCCATGGCCTCCGCCCCTTTAAAACCCAACGCCATTCAAGCGGGCACGATATTTTTCAGTGGCGTGGTGCTCGCGGGAGGTGCTGCGGGCACCGTGGGCTTGGTGGACTTGCTCCTTGGCAACGACCGCTTTTTTGCCCCCGGCATTGATTCAGGGTCCGCGCAAGCGTGGGCTGGGCTGGCAGGCGCGGCGGCTGGTGCCTTCGTGGGTGAAATGATTTATAGGTGGGGCGCCATGCGTTGGCTAAAAAGTGAAAGGCGACCTATTAGATCAGAGGCTGGCAAAGTACGGCCCACGCTTTTGGCAGTTGAGCCACTCCGCGGACAAAGTAACGGGATGCAACCCGTGTTGGGGGTGCAATGGCAGTTGCCTTAAAATTTTTTAGCGCTTTCACCCTGGTGTTAAGTTTTGGCTGTGCCTCTGCCACCAACATCAAGCCGGAGCCCAAGCCGGCACAGAGCAGACCCGCTTTTCAAGTGGCTTCAGATGCCGTGGCGAAGGTCATTGATGACGGGATAGAGCCGGATCCCGATATCGAACGGCAATTGGCACCCTTTCGCGAGGAAATTCAGGCCTTTTCCCAAAGGGTGGTGGGGCGACTGCTGGGGCCATTAACCCGTGGTAAGCCGCAATCATCGCTCGGTAATTTCGTGGCTGACGCCATGCTGGCACAGACGAGATTACAGGCTGGTCGTAATGTTGATTTTTGTTTCACCAATCAAGGCGGACTGCGAGTGGATTTGCCCCAAGGGGAACTCACTGCTGGTCAAGTTGCAGAGGTTATGCCCTTTGATAACAGTGTGGTGATCTTTTCGGCGAAGGGCCAACAAGTTCAAAATATCCTTAACCGCATCGCTCAGCGAGGGGACCCTATCTCCGGGATGTCCTACACCATGCCTGGCGAACAATTTCAAATCCAGGGCACTCCATTTGATATCCACCAGACCTACGAAATATGCACCAATGACTACGTGTTTGGCGGGGGTTCTAATTATCCCATCGATGCGTCCGTTCAGGCAGTTTACACGGGATTGCTCCTGCGTGACCTCATAGAGGCTGCTTTCCTCGATAACCTTGGGCAGGCCGGTGGGGTTACCCCCTATCTTGATGATCGTGTCGTGGAAGGAGGTGGGTGATGCAAAAACTCTCTCGCAGGACATTCATCCAGAGTGCAGCTGCTGTGGCCCCGACGTTGCTGCTCCCTAAGCGCACCTTGGGCCAGGATGCTGGCAGTATCGCCTTACTCCACACCAATGACACCCATAGCCGGCTCGAACCTTTTGACCGAGGCCCTTACGCCGGCCGAGCAGGGGTAGCACGTCGGGCAACGGCGCTGAAAAAGGCAAGGTCATCGAATCTATATAGCTTGGTTTTAGATGCCGGTGATGTGTTCCAAGGCACCCCGTGGTTTAATCGGTACCATGGTGAAATGGACATGAAAATGCTTCAGGCATTGGGCTATGACGGGATGGTATTAGGCAATCACGAGTTTGATGCCGGGATTGAACAACTTAGAAAAGCCCTCGGGTTTGCCCCGGACATGAAGATTGTTTCAGCCAACTATGAAGTCAGGGGGACGCCCCTCGAAGATCGGGTTACGCCGCACCACATTTTCCAAAAAGGGCCTTATAAAATCGGTGTTTTCGGCCTGGGCATTGCCCTTGAGGGTTTGGTTAATAGTAAAATGTGCGCCGGTGTGAAATACAAAGACCCACGGGAAGCCGCCAAACGTCATGTGCAGCTTCTGCGTGAGCGCCAATGCGACGTGGTGGTGTGTTTAAGTCATTTGGGGCACGAGGGATATCAAGGCGAGGTGGGCGATGTGGATTGGCCCAAGGACGTGCCGGGGGTGGATTACGTGGTGGGCGGTCATACCCATACCTTTCTGGAAAAACCGCACCGAGTCTCCGCCCATAAAAGTCATTGGGAAACGCCAGTCATGCAGGTGGGGCACTCCGGTTTATGGCTGGGGACCGCCTCGCTGCGCATCAACTCCCGTAAAGCACAACTGCAGTCTGCGAAGAACGTTTTGGTCTAGCCTAGTCGCCCTTGCTGTCATCACCTTCAAGAGCCGCGCGCATTTTTGCGAGTTCATCTTCGATGGGGTCTGCCTTTGGCGATGAAGCACTGCTTGCAGCACCGGTATCGCCGCCTGCCATTTTGGCTTTGAGGGCGGCCAAGGCGTCGTCGTTTTCCTGGGCGTTGAACATGGCCTCTACCTCGGCCTCTGCTTTTTGCGCGCTCTCTTCTTCACCCACCAAATCCATCATCGCTTCGGACTGTGCTTCGGTATCTCCAATTTTTTCTGCCATGCGATCGAAAGTGTCAAAGGCGGAAGAATCAGCCAAATGGTCTTTGGTCATGGTTTCTGTGGCTTGGGTTCGTTGTTGTGCCTCAGCTGCATTGATACGCGAGATCAGCTCATTCTTTTTGCGTTTTGCTTCAGCCACTTTTTCACTAAGAGCGGCCATTCCTTTTTTCAGTTCTTCAACGTAGGTTTGCTGTTGCGCCACACCGGACCGGTTCTCCTCAGCCATGGCATCATAGTTTTGCTTTTCTTCGAGCGCTTTACGGGCCAAATCATCGTTGCCTGCTCTGACCGCTTGCATGGCTTTCTGCTCCCATTCTTGAGCTTTAGTTTCAGCCTGTTCTGCGCCTGCCTCTGTCTTTTTCAACAGGGCCATCACCTCTACCAGCTTACCTTTGACCTTTTTCTCTTCGGCCTGCATATCTGCAATGGTTTGCTCGATGATTTTTCGGGGGTCTTCCGCTTGATCGATTAAATCATTGACATTCGATCGAATCACATTAGAAATACGTTTTAATAAACCCATGGGTTTTTCTCCTCATACGGTGTTTGAACCGTGAGATCATGACCCAACTGGGCACTTGTGGCAACCTTTTTGGGCTGAAATCCAAAGAAAGGGTATCGGGCAAATCATGGGTCGATTTAGTGTAGGTGGAAACGCAGATTCTTGGTGTACCAAGTGTAAATTGGTTTTGGCGCATACCGTTGTGGCGATGGTCGAAAAGGTTCCCGTCAAGGCCCAATGTAATACTTGTGGGTCTACCCACAAATTCAGGTCTGATTCACCGAAATCTCGGGCCACAGGGAGCAAAGAGATTAAAGAAGCTTTGCGCAGCAAGAGCAAACGACTTTCTGCGGGTATGGTGAAGGCGAATCATTACCAAGAGCTGATGGCGGGCAGAGACCCTTCAACGGCGAAAACTTATTCTCCAAAATCGACCTTCGAAAAAGGAGATTTGGTACGTCACGTTAAATTTGGCTTGGGTTTGGTCACTGTTTTGAAAGACCACAACAAAATCGAGATTTTATTTGAAGAGGGTGCCAAAGTCCTCGTTTGTGCGGGGGCATCCTAGCCGGCAGTCGCGGTTTGATATCTGGCGAGGAGCTTGCCCACGCGTTCACCCAGACCTTGTTCGTCCAGACGGGTCGAAATCCCGTTCTCAAGGACCCATTCTCCGTTAATTTTCACCCTCGAAATATCCCTACCGCTGCCACCCAGTAACCAGTCCTGAATGGTATGTTCCGCCGGTGCCTCTTGAAGATGGACGGGAATCTTTATCCAAACCTCATCGGTGTTTTGGGCTGGCTGAAAAGGCGCCAACGATCGCTGGCCATTTTGACATGCAACGGAAATTAACCCTTCAGCGAGACTCGGCACATGGTCTAGCCACACCAGGCGTCGCTCGAGGCGTAGCCGCTCATGATCCTCTAGCGATCTTAACTCATCCACCGCGTCAATCCGCACATGAGAATCGGTTCCAATCGCCAGCGGAATTTGATGTTTTAAATAGTCCGCGATGGGGGCGAGACCGTCGCCGAGGTTTCGTTCTGTTGAAGGGCAAATGCATACCGTGGCACCGCTTGTAGCCATGGCTTCCAAATCGGCTGAATCGACATGGGTGCCATGTACCACAGTCGTGTTTGGACCTAAGACACCGTGTTTCAAGAGCAGGCCGATGGGCGATGTGCCGTAGACCTTTTGACAAATTTCGAGTTCTTTTCGCTGCTCAGCCGCGTGAACATGGAGCGGTAACTGATGGGTGGCACAGAATTCTGCGATGGGACGAAGCCAGGTTTCTGGGACGGCACGAATGGAATGAATGGCGAGCCCCTGCTTGTGAGGTTCAATATCATCCTGCTCCAATGCATGGAGAACATGACGGAGGTATTCTTCGACACTGTTAAAAATAAAACGACGCTGAGCGCCTTTGGCAGGGTCGTCAGGGCCGTTCCAGTGATAAGCCGTGTGCAGAACCGTCAACTGAATGCCCACCTTGCGAGCGGCGTTCATTAGGCATTTGGAAAGATGATAGGATGGGGTGTATCTGCTGCCATCAGGTTTGTGGTGAACGTAATGAAATTCGCCCACATGGGTAAATCCAGTTTTTAAGCAATCTAGGAAACACCAGGTGCCGATCAATTCTAGATCCTCGGCGGAAGCATTGGAGGCGATTTCGTACATTAAGGCCCGCCAAGACCAAAAATCGTCGTCGCCTTGTCCCCATTGTTTTTTTTCAACCAGCCCGCGCATCACGCGCTGAAAACTGTGGCTGTGCGCATTAACCATGCCTGGGATGGTAAAATAATTTCCCTCACTGTGAATCGGCGCTGCGGGAGTTGTTAAGCGGCCATTTGAGGCAAATGAAAACTTTGCGTCCATGATTAGTTGGTACCCGATAACTTGGGCAGTATTTTTGCGAGGTTGCTTTTATAGTTATTGTTGCGAGGGTCGAGGGCCAATGCTTGTTTAATGAAGTCTGCGGCGCGGGCATAATCTTTGCGGTGAAGGGCGTAGATGACCCCGAGCTGGTTATAAAATGCAGGAACTTGATTGTTTAGCGCAATCCCCGCATTTAGCCGGTCGATGGCTTCTGAAATTCGACCTTCTTTTTCAAGGTGTCTCGCCTCGTCATAGATAAGCGCCTCCGCCTTATTCACTCCTGTTTTGGGGCGTAATGCCGGGCGATTAAAAGCGGAACGAAACCCTTTAAGTTCCGCAGTGCCATTCCCTTGTGCAAAATCAATATCGTTAGGGGTCGCGCCTCCAGGGCTTTCGGGCTCTTCATCGGAAAATACGCCCCCGTCGTCAGGTGCAGAAATGTGACCCCGCAGGGCATTGCGTTCTTCGGTGTTCAAAGGCGAGATAATGCTTTTGGTTTTGAACAGGTCTTCAATCTCTGGGTTCACCTGCTGGCCTAAATCTTCGATGCCCGGACCACCGGCGGAAGAGGTTCGCCGAACAATTGATTGGGTGGCAACGCTAAAAATATTGTCTTCAGGAGATATTTCAAACGAGTCGTCCAGAGGAAGATCATCCGCAAAGGCCCGGCCGATAATTTTGACTACGCCTCTGTCTGCCAAAGTTGCCAGCGCGGTTTTGACCTCAACGTCGTTAAGACCTGCATGTCGCTGAATACGTTCAACGGGCCGGCGACCATCTACATATTCAAGAACGTGCTGTTCAAAGGGTGTCAGCAATTTACTGTCCACGTGTTTCATGATGGCAGGGATGGCATCGGGTGCAATGAAAGCTTGTGAGCGACCAGAGACGTACAGGCGCTCGGCGGGCGGCTTATTGGGGTTATCATCAATTTCTAAGGATTCGGATGGCACGCCGGAGGAATCGTCGATATCACTGAGTACAACCGCATCGCGAAGGTTAAAGAGGGCTGGACTCACCCCTCCCGGCCCCGGCCGGAGGTCTTTTTCTTCATCGAGGATATCGTCACCTAGGAAGGAGGTATCCATGATGAAATTGCAGTGTTGGCATATCACTGCATCTTGTTTCACAGTTTGTCCGCATTTGGGACAGATCATAAGGTTGTCCTTAAGGCGGGATTATCCCCTGAAGAGAATGAATTTAGAGAGGTCTACACCGAGTTGGGCGTTTTGCTCTTCGATGTAGTCGTTGTGCTCTGTGATGCGGGATTTAACATAGTCTTGGTAGATGTCCGCAAACAAACACAAGGCATCGTAGGCTGTATGCTCAATCTTTCCTAAGCTGTCATTGTAAAGCTTACGTCCATCGCCCCTGGCCATGCGAAACTCGTCCTGAAGCAGTTTCCGCATGATTGGCGGAAAGCACAGCAGTGCACGCATAACGTCGGAAAGCATGAATGATTGAGATGATCGCACCTTTGCCAAGTATTTAAAAAAGGACCTTAAGCTACGGTCTTCTCCAGTAACCAATAAGTCGGTATATGCTTCTAAGAGGTGCTCCACGGATTGCCGAAGCTCAGCCCGGCCCATGCGGTTATAAGCCGTGACTCTTTTGGGGATTTCAGTGAGTAGGGTGGACACCAATCGGTCGTGATTGTCCTCGATGACTTGAAACAATTCGATCATGGCATGTCGCTCTCTGTGCCATTTGCACCCAAGCAGGTAAGCATTTCATTTTGACAGGTCGGCCCGTCTTGAATGGCAACATTATCAATGCATCTCGCAGCATCAACCGTGACCACTTGGTTTTCATTGCATCCGATGGCACATGAGTCCTGTTCCGTTCTTTCGCCCACCAGGACTTTGGCGCGATCGGGGTCATCGGACGGCTGAAAGCTGACATTACATTTCAGCGTACGCGTGCATAGATTTTCACAATTCACCGTTTCGCCACACCCGTTCAGGGCCAAGAGGAGGGCCAGTGTGCTGCCGCCTCCTAAGAGGGCCTTGGCAGGCCCGAGCCATTGTTGTTTCGCCATTTTTCTTCTTTCCCTGCCTAACGAACTTCCGTATGGATAAAATACATCACAAAGGGGTCCCGGCTGCAATGCAAAGCGCTCATTCGAAAACAGAAAAACGCCGTGCCCTGCAACCCTTGTGGAATGCATTTACTCAGACAGTAAAGCCTCATGAAAACAAAGGGTTACTGTTGGCGATAAGCGGAGGGCCGGATTCTTTGGCCCTCATGGAGGCTTTCGCCCGATGGCCAGGCAGAGCCTTTGCTGAAACAATGGTGGTTTCCCTCGACCATGGGGTGAGGCCCAATGCCAAAGAGGAGGCTCAGCGGGTAGTGGCGCGGGCGTCTGTTTTGGGATTTCGAGCTCTGTGCGATTCGCGGTATCCACCATTGAAGGGCGGGAATGGGGAAGGTCAACTTAGAAAATGGCGCTATTCTCGGTTATGGCAGCTGGCGGACCAACACGACCTTGGGTGTTTGGTCCTCGCCCAGCACCAGGATGATGAAGCTGAAAGCCACCTCATGGACTTGCTGGGCCTCGGCGGCGGGCCTGAGGGGGCTTCCATGGGTCGCGAGGCAAAACACGCTAATGGCCTGGTTTTGCGTCCTTTTCTTGGACTTAGAAAAGACCAGCTGGGCCTTGCTCTGAGCGCCCTTGGCTTGTCTCAATACGCGGTGACGGATGAATGCGACCAAAAAAATCAAAATTGGCGCGCCTTTCTACGCAATGAAGTGATGCCTCACTTGGCCCGTGCGAATCCTAAGATGACTCAAAGGCTTGCGGGTAAGGCGTCCCGCCAAAAAGACGTAAATGACATTGTGCGTGTGGCGGCCCGAAGGAGCATAAGCCACATTGCCGGCGAGAAAATAATGATCGAACTGCACGATCTGCCTTCAATTCTCCTTCGATTTGCCGTGCACGAGGCTCTCCGTATTCTCTCACCTCAGACGGATTTTAGGCAAAGTGGAACTACCATCGACAAGATTATCGAAGCTGCTGAAAGTAAACCCTTAAAAACAAGTGGGTTTTATCATTTCTCTGGAGTGAAAGCAGGACTGTCCGAAGGGCAGCTAATTTTGCAGCGGCTATAAATCCGGCCGTGTGTGGCGCTCTTGAATGAATTGGTGATGAATCACGTCATTGACGGCATAACACTTGGTGTTTATTTGTTACGTCAACGGGCGTTTTATCTGTGCGAAAATTAGCACTTGCTGTTAAATTTTAGATATGAGTCCTCATCGCCCATGCGTTGACTGGGCGGGCAAACCGCTTTTTGGAGTCTTTTTGTGAAGCAATATCAAAGAACATTTATCATTTGGGCCCTTTTCATTGTGATGATTCTGGCCGTTTTTACCACTTTTTCTCAGGGTGACGGGCAAGGTCGGGAGAAGAAATTCTCAGAGGTTGTGGCAGCTTTAGAGGCGGGAGAAGTGACCGAAGTCACCATCAAAGGGCAGACTTTCACCGGTACGCTTTCAGACGGGACCCATTTCACCACCGTGGGCGTTCTCACCGATAATGTTTTGGACAGCTTGAAGGTTGCCAATCAAAAGCACACCACAGAATACACCATCGAAAAGGAAGAAGGGAATCACTTCTGGATCTTCCTCATTCAATGGTTACCCATGATTCTCATCATCTTTTTGTTTTTCTTTTTCATGCGGCAACTTCAGTCAGGTGGGGGCAAAGCCATGTCCTTTGGTAAGAGCCGGGCACGCATGACCAATGAGAACCAAAATAAAATCACTTTCGCAGATGTGGCTGGGGCTGAAGAGAGCAAAGAAGAAGTCACAGAAATCGTAGATTTCTTAAAAAATCCAAAGAAGTTCACTCGTCTAGGCGGGCGTATTCCGAAGGGCGTTTTGATGATGGGCCCCCCAGGGACCGGTAAAACGCTTCTGGCTAAAGCTATTGCCGGTGAAGCCGGCGTGCCGTTCTTTAGTATCGCCGGTTCCGACTTTGTTGAAATGTTTGTAGGGGTAGGCGCCAGTCGCGTTCGTGACCTTTTCGAGCAGGGCAAAAAGAATGCCCCCTGTATCATTTTCATCGATGAGATTGACGCCGTAGGACGTCACCGTGGCGCCGGTATGGGTGGGGGGCACGATGAGCGGGAGCAAACCCTCAATCAATTATTGGTTGAAATGGATGGTTTTGAAAGCAACGAGGGGGTCGTTATCATTGCGGCCACCAACCGTCCCGATGTTCTAGACCCCGCGATTCTAAGGCCGGGTCGATTTGACCGACGGGTCATGGTTCCGAGACCAGACCTTCTTGGCCGTGAAGCCATTCTCGGGGTGCACACGCGCAAAGTTCCCCTGGGGCCCAAAGTAAATCTGGAAGTGTTGGCCCGGGCGACCCCTGGGATGGCTGGGGCAGACCTTGAGAACTTGGTGAATGAAGCGGCCCTCATCGCGGCCAGGTTCGACAAGAGCCAAGTAGAAATGGATGACTTCGAATCCGCTCGTGAAAAAGTACTTATGGGCTCTGAACGTCGCTCCATGGTGATGTCTGAAAAAGACCTTCGTAATACCGCCTTTCACGAAGCCGGTCATGCCTTGGTCACTGCCTTATTAGACGGCGAAAAAGACCCATTGCATAAGGTCACCATCATCCCGCGGGGGCGGGCCTTAGGCCTAACCATGCAACTGCCCACCGAAGATCGATACGCGATGAGCCAAACATATGCACAAAACCAGATCGCCATTTTGATGGGTGGCCGATTGGCTGAGGATTTGGTTTTTGGGGAAGTCACGACGGGCGCTGGTAACGATATCGAGCGTGCGACCGACCTGGCCAAACGAATGGTTTGCGAATGGGGAATGTCTGAAAAAATGGGGCCACTGTCCTACGGCCAAAAAAGCGGTGAAGTTTTTCTTGGACGCGATTTTGGGCAAAGCAGCGATTACTCACAGAGCACGGCCGATAACATAGACGGCGAAATCAGACGCATCGTGAACGAGCAACATGAGCGTGCCAAAAAAATCCTGGTTGAGAACCGGGATGTTTTGGACAAAATGGCAGAAGCGCTTTTGGTATATGAGACCATCGATAAGGATGACATTGATATCCTTTTAGATGGCGGCGAAATTAGCCGTGAAAAGCCTAAAAATAAGCTCAAAACACGGGAAGCGCTGGATGAAGAGCGCAAAAATAGGGCTAAAGATGGGGCAAAAACCCCAGAACCGCTCAGTTGGGCCACAAAACCGATGCCAGAGGGCGGAAGCGCCTAGATTAATTTAAATCATCCGATACAGTGAAGCCCCGCCCAGAGCGGGGTTTTATTTTGGAGAATTACCGTGGGAAGATTACCGGTGGTCGCCTTGGTGGGCAGACCCAACGTTGGAAAAAGTACACTTTTTAACCGTCTAGCGCAGCGGCGTATCAGTATTGTAGAGGATACCCCGGGTGTCACCCGTGATCGGTTATACGCTGAAGTCCGTCGGGATGACTATTTGTACACGCTTATCGATACCGGTGGATTCGAGCCAAAGACAGATTCTCCATTGCTCATGGCCATGCGGCGGCAGACCCAACTGGGCATCGATGAAGCCGATGTGGTAATTTTTTTGGTCGATGGTAAAGCGGGCATGTTGCCTGCTGACATGGAAGTGGCCACCTGGTTACGCCAAAGTAACAAAATCGTGGTTCTTGCAGCCAACAAAACTGAAGCCCAAAAAAACCAAGACAATGCCGTAGAGTTTTACGAAATGGGATTGGGCGAGGTGTTTACTATTTCTTCTGCGCATGGGCAGGGCGTGGGCGTGATGATGGACCACGTGTTCTCCTCACTGCCGGACGAGCTCCAAGAGAATGCGCGGCAAGCACTTATCGAATCCGAAGGGCCCTCAGGGCAAGGTTGGGGGCACGAAGAAGCCCTGGATGAAGCACAGGCGCAGATGGAAGCCGAGGAGGATGAGGAATCGGATACACCGGCGGAACACAGCCCAAAACCGGCCCAGGTCATGTTGCCCGACGTGGTTCGATTGGCGGTGGTCGGCAAGCCCAATGCCGGGAAAAGTTCATTAATCAACAAGCTGCTTGGCGAAGACAGGCATCTGGTTTCTGAGGTGGCGGGTACCACCATGGACGCCGTGGACTCTTTCTTCGACTACGGTGGGACTAATTATCGCATTATCGATACCGCTGGTATTAGAAGAAAGCGAAGCATCTACCAGCAAATGGAAAAATACGCGGTTGTGTCGGCGCTTAAAGCGCTTGACCGCTGTGACATTGCATTGATGATGATCGATGCCACCGAAGGCGTCACAGAGCAAGATTTGAAGGTCGCTGCTTTCGCCCATGATAAAGGCCGTGCCGTCCTGATCCTGGTCAACAAATGGGACCTGCGGAAAGAAAACGAACTCAACGCTAAGGAGTTCGAGCAGACCATCAGGGACAAAATGTCCTTTTTGTCTTATGCCCCCATTCGATTTATTTCAGCGAAAACAGGCTCCAGGGTCTTCGATATTCTCGATACGGTTAACCGCGTAGCGACCCAGGCGTTTACCCGCGTACCGACCGGCCAGCTCAACAAGGCATTGGCCCATGCATTTGCCGCGCACCAGCCTCCGGTCTACAAAGGCCGCCGGGTGAAAATCTATTATGGCGCCCAAGTTCGCGTTTCACCACCAACGTTCGTGCTTGCCACCAATGTACCCGAAGGGGTTCATTTTTCATATCGACGCTACCTCAACAACAAAGTCCGAGAGGCTTTCGGCTTTGAAGGTACGCCCATACGTTTATTTTTCAGGCAACGCGGCAGTGAGGCGGGGCTTCAGAAAAACATTGAGGCTCGTAAGCGGACCAAAGCCTTGTCTCGCAACAATAAAGGAAAAGGCAAAAAACGCTCCCGATGAACGCACCCTCTTCAAATGATGCAAAACCAAAGGTCTGGCACGAATTGCGTGACAGGCTTGTGGAGAATCGCTTTGGTCGCGAGACATACGGCGTTCTTGACGGTATAATTGGTGGGTACATGCGAGACCATGGGCTCATGTATGCAGGCGCCATGGCCTTTTTTATGCTTTTGTCTCTCATTCCGCTGGTGGTTCTTTTCGCATCTTTGGCCGGTTATTTGGTGAGCTTCCTGGCGGAGGGGGATAGCCAACACAACACCCAAGCCTTTGTTGGGGAGCTCGTTTCCTACGTGCGTGAACTGATTCCTTACTTGTCTGAATCATTTGAGAAGGATCTGAGCCGAATGGTCAGCGTTCGGGGGCAGCTTGGGGTGGTCAGTGGTATGGCGTTATTGGTCGCTGCCAGTCAGGTGTTTCGAGCCATTGAATTCGCGTTCGCTCGAATTTTTCATGGGCCAGGTTCGCGTCGCGCCACCTCTAAACCAAGACACGCGGTGTTGAGTAAGTTGGTTTTTGGGGCGTTCATTTTCGCAGTTGTTGGCATCTTCGTTGCGAGCAAATGGGTTTTGGGGGATTTGCTCGTCTTGGCACAGAGCCATTGGCCCTTTTTAATTCGACTTGGCCTCAATCCCGAAACCTTAACAAATATTGGGAGCGCGGGCCTCTTTTCAGGGTTCCTGACCGTGGTGGGCTACACCATTATCCTTAAAATCTTTGCATTGGAGCACATTCATTCTAGGTTCTGCATGGTAGGCGGGCTCATGTTTTGGGCAGGCGTTCAAATCGTTCACAGGGGCTTTGATATCTATTTATCGGACTTTGCCGAGATGGGCGCACTTTATGGGGGGCTCTCTGCATTGATGACGGTGGTCATTTGGATGTTTTTGATGGCCACCACTTTTCTTGTCAGCGCGCAAGCGGTGCGGGTCATGCATAAACGAGCAGTACGCAATATATACGATTTTGAAGAATCGCGAGCCGCTTCCTAATAAGCTGTTTTTATGTGTCTTTTTGTGATTTTCTTGCCCCGACCCCTGGTGGCTTGTACATTAATTAAATGAGACTCGTACTGCCGCATCCGCCAAAATATTTGGCCAAACCCATTGGAGGGCCATTGCTCGCCCTGTCGGATATCCATGGCGATATCAAGGGTCTAGAGGCGGTGCTTGATGCGGTTTCTAAGATTTCCCTGTCAGGAATTGTTGTCGCAGGAGATCATTGTTTTGGGGGCCAAAAGCCCTTTGAGGTATGGCAACGATTGAGATCTCTTGGGGCCAAAATGACCCGTGGCGCGTCAGATTATGCACTCGGAGTCCTTCAGGCAGAAAACATCACCCCTTATTCAAAACAGGAAGAGGCGCGAATTAAGCAGTTTCTATGGACCCAAGGACAGCTGGGCGATTTGGTTTGTCGGCGTCTGGCGAATTTGCCCATTACGGAAGTGGTGTCCATGGACGACCGCTCAGGGGTGATGGTGGTTCATGGAAGTCCTCAGGATCCATTGGTGGCCCTGACTGAAGATATGACCGTAGATGGGCTTTCCGAAGCCACAGGTTGTATCGCAGAAGACGTCCTTGTTACTGGGATGACCCATCGCTCATTCGTTAGGCAGCAAAAGAACTTACTCATTGTTAACGCGGGCTCCGTGGGGGAGCGTTTTGGCCCCGAAAGATGCGAGCACTCGGCCCACGCCACCTTGCTACAGGGGTATGATGACAACACGGTCCGTGCTTATGCCTATGACATTCGGGTTGGCGATGAATCAAATATTGGTGTACACCTTCATCAGGTTAAAAAGGTGGGGTGATGAAGAAAATTTTCTCCGTTCCAGGAATGACCACCGCAGACGAAAAACGTTTGGACGCGGTTGAGGAACGAATTGGCTATAAGTTTGGCCATCGGCCTTATTTACTAAAAGCACTAACCCACCGCAGTGATGCAAGGGCCAACAGCGGCTCACACGATTTGGGGCATTACGAAAATTTCGAATTTCTCGGGGATGCTGTACTGAGCTTGGCCACTGCTGAAGCTTTGGTCCGAAAAGACCCGGGCGAAGACGAAGGGCTTCTAAGTCAAAAGAGGGCTCTCTATGTCTCCAAAGATTTTCTTTCCGAGGCGGCCAAAAAAATAGAACTCTCCCTGTTTATCAAAGTCGGCAACGACGTCAAAACTGATGATGATGGGCAATTGCCCGACTCCATTTTGGCTGATGTGGTGGAGTCGATCATTGGTGCCACCTACCTCGATTCTGGGTTTCAATCGGCCCAAGATGTCATATCCACTATTTTAGGAGAACTGCCCACTGAAGTGAGGCAGACCACCCAAGATGCGAAAACGGTATTGCAGGAACGGTTCCAGTCCTCTTGCACGCTAACGCCTGCTTACGAGGTGCTAGAATGTGTCGGCCCTCCACATGCGCCCACCTTTATCGTAGAGGCGCGGGTGGCAGAACAGCAACTGGCCGTAGGTCGCGGCCCCTCAAAGAAAAAAGCGGAGCAAAAAGCGGCGGCCAGTGCACTGGACAGGTTTGCTGAGCTTTCGGCCGCTGAATTGCGCCAAAAATTTGCCAGCTGAATGTGCTATGACTCCCACGCAAGAACGTAAACACCTCACTGACCTGGCGTTAAATCTGGATTTTGACGACGTAGGTTTTGCCAGTGCCACTGATGGCACCCCTCACAGCGATCATTTTTTAGCCGCAGTGGAGGCGGGGCATTTGGCGCCCCTTGATTACATGCAAGACACCGCCGCTGCTCGAGCCGATATTCAAGCCTTAATGCCAGGCGCAAAAACGGTGATGGTCGTCGTCAAAAATTACTTTACAGGCCATCATCAGCACCATTCGGTTTCAGATTTAGAAGAACCCAACGCCAAAGTATCGCGCTACGCTTGGGGGCGTGACTATCATCAGTGGATGCGTAAAAGGCTGCGTAAGCTTCGAAAATCGATCTTGGCTTATTCAGAAGACACCGAGCGCGAAGTCAGGATTTTTAGTGACACATCTCCGGTGCTTGAACGCGCCTGGGCCCAAAAAGCAGGGTTAGGCTTCGTCGGTAAGAGCGCCATGTTTATTCATCGCAAAATGGGGACCTGGACGTTTTTGGGTGGCGTTGTTCTTAGTTGGGACGTCGTGCCCGATGCGCCTGTGGTTAGCCAATTTTGCGGGACATGTACCAAATGCATGGACCATTGCCCCACCCAAGCCTTTGTTGGGCCAGGACAGTTGGACGCCCGTCGATGTATCACCACTTGGAATGTCGAGCGGCCGCTCGTTGCGGAGGCGGACCATGCGCCCGGTGAAGGTAGTGGGTGGGGTTTTGGCTGCGATGTTTGCCAAGAGGTGTGTCCATGGAACAAATTTGAAACAACCACAAACGAAGCCCGATTTCAGCCGCAGGCAGGCCATGTTTGGCTTGCGGAATCCTTGGCGGATTTGCCCGAAGACCTATCAGGCACCGCCTTTGCCCGTGCGAAAAGAGTTGGGGTGCAAAGGAGCGTCCAGCGCGCCCTTAAGCGGGGGAAGGGTCAGTCGTAAGCACCAGGTCATTTTCTGAGCGCCCCAAAAAGTGCAAAGCCAATCGTCGAACACCGTGGCCGCGATCCTGCGACATTTCCTCGAGATGTGCCATCATATCTTCTTTGGGCAGCAACAAATGACATGCCTGTAAAGCCGTTTCTCTCACGATGGGGTGGGGGTGCCGAAGCAGTTTTTGAATTTGATTCACAAACCGGGCCTCGCCCAACTTGCCCGCCAGAAAACTGGATGAAATCATCAGCCACTCTGACCCGTACATCAGGAACTCGCTGATCCAATCATCAGAGCTTTGACGTTTAAGATCGAATTCCTCTTTGCAGTATTCGAGTTTTTTATGCCGTGGAATATCCTCCAGCAGCGGCAATAATAATTTTTTGTTTTCTTTTTCGAGGAGGTTGTCGAGGACTTCGGTGGCATTGGCTTGAGCGTTTAAATTTTGGCTGCTGAGGTTGGCTTGAATCAGGTCGATGGATTTTGGCTGGTGGATCACCGTCAACAGCTTGAAAATAAGGTCCATGTGTAAAGCCATTTTTTCATTAATGGTTTCCCGTAACAATTGGGCGGCTTCAATATCAGGCAGATTCTCCAAGTCCTCGAGGGCAGCCAGGAGCTGGTAATAGGCCTGCATCTCTTTGGTTAACAAATCGTGAATAACGCCAGTGGGCGGACTTAATTGGAGTTTTTCACGGAGTCGACCTGCGCAACGTGCCGTTTCGCGGTTGAGCAACAGGTGGTCCTGCTGCAACGAATCGACCAAAATATTGAAACACCTTTGCGTACCAATTCGAGTGAGAATTCGTGGGATTTGCTTGCGAATAGCGAATTCTTCCTCGCCATGAGTGAGAACCTTTCCGAGCACATCCACGACAGAGTCACCAAACCGACTGAGCGCCATATGGGCCGTTCGAGCGGTTTCGGAGCGTCCTAGCTTATAGACCAAAATCGGCACGAGTTCTGGACTGCGCATGTTGCCTGCTGCCTCGATGGCCTTGATTTGTACCCGCATACTGGGGTCCCGCATTAAACGCATGACCGGTTGAAAGAAATTTTTGACACCAATATCCCTCAAAATGGTTGCCGCCACGTAGCGGCGGTCTTCTTCTTCCGACTCCAGCATTTCTTTTAAGGGGTCCGCGCTGGCAAGGATGCCATCTAAGCCTCCATGGGCGATGAGCGTGGTAATGGCCGCCGCACGAACCACGGGTGATTCGCTGTCCAGATAATGTTTCACCACCCGCATGGCGGGCTCGCCCATTAATGCACCGTAGGCCCCAATAGCGGCTGCTCGCACATCTTCAGAGGGGTCTTTGAACATGGCCTGGACGTGCGCCACGTGCGTGAAACGTTGGGCGCCACCGATTAAATTAAGGACCTGAATACGGATGTCTTTGGCTTCGTGTTCGAGCAAAGGCAATAACTCCTTCGACAAATCAAAACCTTGGACTCTTGCCACCAAGGCCAACGCATTGCGCAGCTCAGTGGGGTTGGGGGCGGTGGCCACCGCTGTCCGTAAGGTTTGCACCGTTTTCTCATCGGTGATTACGAGCTGATCTTTACTGAAGTCCAGCCTTCGTCGCCGCAAACTGGCCATAAGCTGGGACACGTACTCTTTGCGAATGCGCAAAACCAGAAACAACCACAGCACAGACAATACCGCAGCAAAAATACTCAGGCGGTGAACCTCGATGCCGAATTGGGCAACTAAAAGCCACATAAAAAAACCAGCAAATCCAACACTGGCCGGCTTAAGGATACCATCGATAAAACTTTTTGCCCGGCCCCGCAGATGACCTGGAACCGGCATGTAAATCACTTGCATCGTGGCATCGTAAATACTGTACCGCAGGGCATTTTCGGCCCCTTTATTTAACACTGATATCGCAAAAGTCGCTTTGGTCACGCCAATGGCGTACACGCTAACGCCAACCAGCATGCCCACAGATCCCGTAAAGAGGGCAATGGGCAAAATCATTAAGCCCACGACAATCCCGAAACGTTCAAGAATACGCCCGGTCACCGCAAATTGCATAATGGCCGCTACGATGCCCAAGCTGGTGAAGAACAGTCCGTAGAACGCGGACAATGCTGTGGTGTCCGTGACTGCTTTGAGGACGCCATCCACCATCATATCTTGCGTAAAGGCAGACTTGGTAAAGGTTTTGAACTGATAATCGATGAACTGGACACTGATATGGGTGGCCACCGTCATGCCAGCGATGACCTTCAAGTGTTTACTTTTGAAAACCTCGCTGAGTTCACCCTTTACATTGAACTTATCCTCTGTTCTTGTTCGAAGACCAACGATGGCCTCCCGCAATCGTCCTTTTTCTTTTTGGCCCACGTAAAAAGCGATGTAGGCGCAAATGGCGAAACAGCCCATCAAAGGATAAAGAAGATTTTCTGTGCCAATATAGGTCACCAGACTGGTCACGCTGGCCCCGCACACGATATTGGCTAGAACGCCGCCACCGCCAATGATGGGAAACAAACGCTTGGCCTGCCGAGACGAAAAAATATCACCGGCAAACGTCCAGAACTGAATCATGGTGATTGTACCGATGCATTCGGTCCAGTTGTACAAGACGGCATAAACCCATTTTTGGGTGGGCGTTCCATGGAAGACGTACATGAGAATGCGAAATATACCCAAGGTGATGATGAAAAAGATGAGGGAAACCACGAGGCTTTTGTCCCGACGGTAGCGGTCTGCCACTCGGGCATAAAAAAAGGAGGGGACACCCACCGCAAAAGCCACCGTGATGTACATGAGCACCAAGTGCTCTCGATCCCATTGGCTGAGAAAAAGGGAGTCACGTGTGATGCGCCCAATGATAAATGCACTCACCGCGAGCAACAGAAAAAGTGCCATGATGGCCACTTTTTTGGCTTCACCTTGTCTGATTTTAAGTTGGGCTAAGAATTCTTCCGATACCAATTTGGGTTGTCCCTCAAAAATGGAAATTTCCATTCAAGAATACCCATAAAGGCCACAAAAAGGCTTCAAAATCTTTATTTTTTTTAAACCATCATCTAAAACGCCAAGGCAGCCATCCATTTAAAAAGACTCATTTTTTGGAGCGAACACATGCCAATCAGACATTTATCAAGACCCATCCTCGCACTTTCGCTGTGTTCATGGGTCGGGTGTGGGCACACCAAAGCTCAAGAGACCGACAATCGTTCTTCACGGGATTTATTGGTTGAAAACCGTATGCTTCAAGAACGAATGAGGCGTTTAGAGCAAAAAGTATCGGATTTGGACGCTCAACTCACGGTATTGGCTGATCGAGGACAGCAAGGGGCGGCTGATCAATTTGAGGCCAGGGGGGGGACAGCCTTGGCACCACAACCCCCCATAAGGGCCAGTATCGATATTGATGTCTCCAGCGAAACGCTCAGGACGGATTTAGATCAATGGGAACGCCAAAGACATTCTCAGATGGTTAAATCACCTCTGGCCATGGGAGGGCCCATTGAAAACTCACAAACGGGTCTCTCCAATCAAGTCATGAAAATACATGGCAAACGATTGGGCCGTAATTCCGATGGCGAAATAGCGACACCCACACCCATCGCAGTTTCCCCTGACACTGCCGATACCGTTTTGGAGACCAAAGGTGGTTATGCCTATATGGCTAAGCCGGCTGAACAATATGAATGGGCTCGAGAGCGTCTTCTCAACCACCAATGTGAGCGTGCCATTCCAGCGTTTAAAAATCTCATGGAACGCTTCCCCAAACATGACTTGGCGGACAATGCCATGTACTGGCGTGCTTTTTGCTTCGCTGAGCTTGGAAACCATAAAATGGCGAAAAAACTTTGGCAGGATTTTCCTCTGACGTTTCCACGCAGCCCCAAGATTCCCGACGCGGTTTACCAAACCGCAACCCTGCTTGAGGGCGAGGGGAAAAACAAGGAAGCATTAACGCTTTACCGAACAATCTTAAAGCAATACCCGAAGGCGGAAAAGCGTAAAGAGGCTCGGGCGGCCGTTCGCCGGCTCGGACAGAAAAGCCTTTGAGTGTTATGACAAGCCTGGTTCGCGGCCCTTTTTCATCCATTTATTTGCGCTCCCGTCGAGAAAACTATAAAAATTGGGGCACAGGCCTCTTGGGTGAAAGTCATTGAGATGAAACGTTATTTTCTGGGAGTGGTGAGCCTTGCTTTTTTGGGTGCTGCTGCTGCCCACGCACAAACAGAGCAAGAAGATGACATCGACGCTATTTTGGGTCTCGATACGGCGCCCGCGCCAGCACCTACACAAACCAGTCAGCCTCCCGTGGCCACGCCTTTGCCGTCTATCAACGCCCCCGAAACCTACGTTGTGCGATTTGGTGATACCCTGTGGGATTTGTGTGCAAAGTTTCTAAATAACCCGTGGTACTGGCCAAAAATTTGGTCCTACAATCCTGGTTTAGACAATCCCCATTGGATTCGGCCCGGAACGGTTTTGAGATTTTACCCCCAGCCTGAAGAGTCTCCAGTGGCCGTTGAATCTGCCTTTGAAATGCCAGCTGATGCGCCAAATATGGCGCTGGTGCCGGCCCCTATGGACGCTCCCGTGGACGCGCCTCCAGTTACGGCCAACGAGTTGAATATGGCCGACTTTCAGACCCCGGCCGATCAAGAAGTCAATTTTAGTTTCGACGACCTTCCCCTCTTTGAAACGACCAACGATATTCAAAACGTGCTCGACCGAGTGCCAGACGCCAATGTGACGCGGCGAAGGGTGACTGTTTTCGTTGAAGATGAGTTTCCAGCGGAAGCCGGGGAATTAAGTAACGCGGTTTCAAATGCCAGCTTTTTGAGCAGCGGGGATATTGTTTATCTCGATCTAAAAACAGACGTGACCATGGGGGATACCTTTCAAATTTATCGGCACCGCCAAGAAATTAAACACCCAGTGTCCGGCGGACGCATGGGCAGTATCGTAGAAGTTGTTGGGGAAGTGCTCATTCAGGGGCAGGCCAGGGGCAAGTTTGTGGGCTCCATCTCTCAAGTTTTTCAACCCGCTTTTAGGGGAGACAAAGTGGGGCCTATTGCGGATATGAGTATTCGAGAAATTCGGCCTCAAACCAATGGGCTTGCCATGAGAGGTTACGTCATGAGCGCTGCTGGCGACCCTCGTAGCAATCTGGGTCAACATGACCTCATTTTTATCGATAAGGGCAACAAAGACGGGGTTCAGGTTGGCAACACTTTTTACGTCTTAAGAGGTGAGGACCAGTTGTTCGCTAAAAACATTAAAATCCCAGATGAAATTATCGCACAAGTCATGATCATTGACGTTCGCAATTCTGTTTCCACTGGGGTGCTGTTGTTTTCCAACCGCTCCATCAAGGCAGGTGACCGAGTTGAAATGCGGCCCAGTGGGTCCTAGGGCAGATGGCCAGTCGCTTTGTGCCTTTCATCCTCCTTTGCGCTCTGATTTCTTGGATGTCGCATATTCCGGGTAGTGAGTTGTCTTATCCATTGCCTTTTGATGGAGGGGATAAGCTCATTCATTTGGTCGTTTTCATTTTCGTGGGCTTAAGTGCCCGATGGGCTCTGAGTCATGGTTTTTTGCCTCCAGCCGGACTTGGCGTCGCTTTTGGGGCCGTTGACGAGATTCACCAATATTTTGTTCCAGGCAGATACTGCGATGGCTGGGATGTGCTGGCGGATGCCATTGGCGTGCTGGTAGGCTGTGCGTTGGGCCATTATCTGTTTTTTGGAACCGAGGTGTCGCATGAGCCCACCTAATGCCTTCCCTAAAATCGCATACGGCTTGCTCGTGGGCGCAGCCTTTCTCCTGCTTTTTCAAGAGCTGGGTGTGGCCTTTGAAGCTAATTTTGGCACTGATTTTAACCAGGACATTCCCGAATTTGTCGAAGGTGCCTTAGGCTCTACTTACTTTTATGATTCCGGATTGCGTGAGCCATTTCATGTTTTTTGTCTAAAAATAGGCTTGGGCATTGTCGAAAATCAGGAGCAGGCTGTGCGATTAGTGACGGTAGCTCAGTCACTGTTTTGTGCCTTCGGTTTGTGGTTTTTCGCACGGGTGTTTTTCGGTTCCACCGTGGCGCTCTTGTCCCTTTGGCTGTTGGCCATCAATCCTGTTCTTATCTTCTATGGGGTTTCTGGGATGCGTGCCCCTATTTACACCGGATTGTTACTAACCTTCCTAGGCGCCCTTGGCTGGGAGGGGTCGCGGCAAACCACAAAAATCTGGGGTGCCATTGGGGTAGGCGTGATGGGGGGTTTGCTTGTTCTCACCCGTCGATACGCGTTGGCCATTGTGGTGGGCACTCTGATTTTGAATGGGTTGGGGCTTTATTTTTGGAATAAAGAACGGCTTCGAGCCTGGACCAAAAAAGCAGCGATGATGATGGGAACCGCGCTTTTATTGCTCCTCCCAGACGTGGTTTTGCATGAGACGCCCGCCTTTAGGGACAACATCAACTTTTTTCGCAACCTAGAGTTCCATGGGCATGCGGGCGCTTTCCGCGAAAGTCCCCCTGTGTCGTTCTTTCACTATGTTTTCGTTGATCATTCGCTCTCCGAAGTGGTGACCATTGTAGGCACCAACATCATGAATTTCCCCCAGGATTATTTGGGGTATTTCTTCCGAGGGTATGGGTTCGCATGGGTTTTGGTTTGGGTCGCGACGCTCTTGGCTGCCTTTCACCTCAGATTTTTTCTTGCCACCGCAGTGGCCTGGCTCAGTTTGGCGCCCATTGTGTTCGTCTTACATTTGGATCAGGTCCCTTTTGGAAAGGGAGTTGAAAACAGATTGGTCCTGCAAACCTTTGCTCTTTTTCTGCCCGTGGTGGTTGCTACTGTGTTTCATCTGTTTGGGCTCGCCCTGTATAAAATCCTCGGTGACCATGAGCGTTTAGGCCCCATGATTAACGATTGGATTGAGAGACTCGATATTAAAACGCTTCGGTAGTCTTGGATTGAGATTTTAGAATTGCTTTGACACCCGCGGGATTTATGGGGCAGGGTAACGAGGCATTTTATCAACCTAAAGAGGGAGTTTATACGATGAAACAAATGATTATCGTTCTGGCCATGGCATTCATTTTTGGAACCGGCTGCGCCACATCAACCCACTTCACCAAAGTGAATCCATCCGAAATTTCAGCCAACGGCGATGCCATCGCAGTGATTAGCTCCACTGGTTGTGCCCTGACGTTCTTTTTCCATCTGGTTGAGCCTTGGGAAGAAGGAACTTTGAAACACGTGATCAATAAAGGCCTCGTTAATCAAGCGAAGCAGCTGGGTGCCAATAAAGTGCAAATCACCAATGCAAGCGAAACCCCCAAAAATGGGCTCTTCGCACTCACGGGAAGCATCGTGGGTATCTCCGGCGCCGAAGCAGCTGGTGTTGCTATAAAATAACAGCGCATTACATCAATATTCTTAAAGCCCGCTATTAAGTTTTGGCGGGCTTTTTTTTTGGTGTAAACGGGTGAATAATTGTCATTTTAAGCGGCTCCCGTTTAGGCTGCCTTCATTAACGCGGATGCCATTTTGACCGACGATCAGACGAAAAAAAGCAATCAAAAACGACCCGCTGGCAGCACCCCCGTTTCCGCCAGTGACTTGGCCAACAGGCCGCCTAAGGTCCATGTTCGTGATTTGTCACCCAATCCCTCCGGGCCCGCCGTAACGCTAGGCCCCAACAAGCCGGCGCCGCGTAGAAAAAGCCTCTCTGAAAGTCAGGAAGGCACCGGCGCAATAACAAAAAAGAAAAAGCCGGTCCCCAAAAGACGTGCCGATGGGACCGAGCCACCCAAAAAAAAGAAAAAGAAAAAAAAGAAAAAGCGAGCATCCGTTTCGGCGGAAGGTGAAGCCCTAGAAGAGGCACCACCGCCCCCCAAAAAAATCGTCTATGCCGATGAGGGGAAGGTGTTTCGTTTTGTGGGCCAAAAAGGGGTGGACAATAAAAAGCAAAAGGCCCAGCGGAAAAAGTTTTTTGTTGGATTGTTTGCTGGCGTTGGACTCTTTTTCGCTATTGGCGGGTATAAGTTAGCGACCAAACCGCCTCCAGACAAAATGATTAAAGTGCCAGAAGAAATCAATTCTGAGCGGCAGTTGATCACCTTCACCACCGCCGCGCTCAATAAACGCAATCAGCTGCTGAGCTCCTTTTCATTTTCCGGAATCATCAAGGAAGGCATTGGAAAAAAAGATAAACATTTCAAAATGATGTTTCAAAAACCGAGTTTCATGAAAGTGGAAGTGCCCGCTGATGGGCAGACTTACATTTTTGATGGGGCTATTTTGAGTGTTCAAGATCGGTTCGAGCGCGCGCTTTACAACAAAAACCTGTTAGGGGTCACTGAAGCAGAGCGTTTTCTGGAACTAAATGATATTTTCGCGCCCTTTATGGTTGAGGGATGGCGCGCCCCTTATTTGAACGAGAGTCCCTTACATCTTAAAGCCGAGGAAGAACCCGAATTGCCCATGCCTTTTGGAGGGGTCGGTTGGTCCATTAAAACCCCCATGCTGGATGAGCAGCTGGCGGAAATGAGATACATGTTTCGCAAGGGCACCGCTGATTTTCTTTATCGCGAAGACCTTTCCGCAAAACAGCGCGTGCTGAAGTCGATCTGGGTTTTGGAAGAGCATAAAGATCCAAATTTAGAATTTGCATTTCCTAAGAAATGGGAAGAGCGCGACGCATTCGGAGAAGTCCAGCGGCAAGTGGAATTGTCCGAAATCGTGGTGAATGAACAGATTCAAGTCCCTGTTTTTGATACCACCACCCCCACTGGATTTAACCTTCTGGCGGGCCCAGAGGGCGGGTTTAAAAAGTTGGCAGATCCAGGCAAGGTAAAGCTCTAGTTTAGGGGTAGAGGCCAACCATTCTAAAAATTAAGATGTTTTTTTTTGCGTCTAAATTCCTGGGGTTTATCGGCGGGTTGCCCGAGGTCAGAGATTTGATTTATGAATTGATCCCGAATAGAGTGGGGACACTCGAAACGGTCGAGAAAGCATTTAAGTCAGTCTACGGAGCACCCCATGAAGCAAACCACCAAGCAGCAAGTTCAAACCATAGAACGAGAGCAAAAAACCCTCAGACTCGATCACATCGAGGCAAAGCCGGGTGAAATGTTAACCTCCTTGGAGGAGGCCACCTTGCGGATGCACCATGGGATATCAATCAAGCCGGAAGGGGTGTTGGCCACCAACGCGCTGAGCGAAGGCCTGCGAGAAGAGCTATTAGAAATGGAGCTGCGTGCATTCGTTGAAACCCGGCGTGTGGACGAACTTCCGGATCTTCCCAGTGACGTGATGAAGAAAAAACTGTCGCCGAGGGCACAGAAAATCGTGGCTAAAATCACGCAATAGGCTTTCCCAAAGATGGGTGATTCTTATAAAGCAGCTTCTCGAGAGCTGCTTTTTTAATTCACAGGGAGTGACACCTTGAGCGATATTGCCTTTGACGAATTTGGAAACCCGAACGGCCCTGTGATTATTGTGCTTCACGGGATTTTGGGGTCTCGTAGGAACTGGAAACAGTTTGTTAGGGGCCTGAGTAAAGCGCATCCCAAATGGCATTTCGTCACTGTAGATTTGCGGCACCACGGAGATTCATTTCGGCCCATAGGCTCTAATGGGTTGCAAGATTGTGCCCAGGACCTCATTGGCCTTTGTGAAGCCCAGGGATGGTGGCCTGCCCAAATCTGGGGCCATTCATTTGGCGGAAAAGTCGCCTTGAGCTATGCCCAGCACAGTCCCCGAAAGCCTTCAGAGGTGTGGGTGTTAGATGCATTGCCAGGGCATATCCAGGAGCTGGTGACCGACTCACTTGAAGGCACTGTTAAATCCATCATCACGACCCTGATGACCCTCGAGACACCCATTGCTTCTAGAAATGAGCTTAAGACCACGCTGCTCAACAAAGGCTTTTCACCCACTTTTGCAGCCTGGATGACCACCAACCTCAAAACCGTGCCAGGACCAAAAGCAACGGGGTATGAATGGCGCTTTAACCTTGATGCCATGCCAGCAATGCTCAAATCCTACGCTGATACCGATTTTTGGCCATTGATCGATCAAGGCGAGCCAGATGTTACCTTTAATTTTGTACAAGCAGCACAAAGTGAACGTTGGACCGTCGAAATATGCAGAGAATTTGAAAATCGCGCGGAAAACCCTAGATTACAACGCATCGTACTCGAGGATGCGGGGCACTGGGTGCATGTTGATAACCCCCAGGGTTTAAAGACAATTCTGCAAAAAAGCCTCTAAAATTGCGACTTACATCACAAATTTGAAATTGTTTTCTTGATACGCCCCCGGAAGGTGATAAATTTTGATGTGGGATATTATCCTTCATTGGGGACATCAATTTTTTCCAGGCGGTCTGATTCAAATGAGCGACGGTACGAAAAAGAAAACATCATTGCCTCCCTTAGGGGTCGATCGGGACAAAATGCCCGACATTCCTAAAGAGAGTGGTGGCATTTCTTTGGAGCGTTTGCCTTTCGAAGAATTCAGTACGGACGAGTTACCCGCACGTGAAGTGACAGATCGAATCAATCTAAGTGAATTAGAGGGCCTTAGAAACATTCGAAAAGAGTCCGCCATCAAAGCCTTCTTGATTGTTCGGCGTCCCGATTACTCGAAAGTGCAAGTGCCACTCGAACGGGACACCACCACCATTGGGCGTTCTGTATCCTGTGACATTGTCATCAAGGATGACAAGGCGAGTCGAGAGCATGCCAGAATCAGCCGAGTGGGAGCGGGCTCCTACGAACTCGAGGATTTAAGCTCTCGTAATGGAACATGGTCTGACGGCGTCCAAGTATCGAAAATGCGCTTGATGAATGGTGATAGTTTTTCGGTCGGTAACGCTGTGTTCACTCTTAGGGTAGAGCACGACCACGCCATTGCGGACCATTAGTCCAGTCTAAGTTCAACGCCTTCTCTTGCACCAAAAATGCGAAGCTTCCCACCGACGCGATCTACCCGCTCTTGGCACTGAGCAATTTTCTTTTCGACCATATCGTCGGTGTGCATGGGGTCATGGTGGAATATTGCGAGCTGAGAGACATTGGCTTGCAGTGCTAAATCCACAACAGTGGTCGCCCTGGGATGCCCCCAGCCTTCTTTGGTGCGGTATTCCTCATCACTGTATTGGCCGTCTGCCACCAACAGGTCAGCGCCACGAACAAACTCCACCAAATCAGCAGGAACTTGTCTGGGAGCGTCCAGGTTATCATTCACCTTGTCTTTGTTCGGGAGCAGCAAATCGATTTCACTATCGGTGGCATAAACCACCTTTGAACCATCTTTTACGAAGGAGAAAGCCCAAGAATCCCCGGGGTGCTTTTGCCCGAAATAATCCACTTTAACACCTTCGAGCTCACGACCGCCTTTGCCGATAAAATCAGAAACGATCTGACCTTGTAGCTCGGAGAAGTCGACCGGAAAATAATCGGAACTCATTTGCCCAGAAAGCAAGTCATGAATTCGACTGTCTCCCTCGTCAGTCCCGTAAACCACAAGCTTATACGCAGGGATATAGGCAGGACTAAAAAAGGGAAACCCTTGAATGTGGTCCCAGTGACTGTGGCTGAAAAACATGTGAAAACTTTTCGGGTGGTTTTGGCGACGAAGGATATCTTCGCCGAGCTCCCTGAGCCCCGTACC
>MDTD01152705.1_pt1 | contig 37028 bp, 39 predicted proteins | sample 811221 | NCBI WGS metagenome assembly MDTD01 (sample SAMN05326646, study PRJNA326480) | marine metagenome | isolation source: seawater | place: Pacific Ocean: South West | collected 2011
AATGCTCCTGCAATATTATCCATAGCTGCATGAGGACCAGTTCTAAATACATATTTGTAGGATGTTTCTTCAAAGACTCTTGGAGTACCGCAGTCAATCAATATAGTAAGTTTTTTTAATTCTTCTGCTACAGATGGTATTGCAAGACAATCTCCTGAAGATATATATCCCATTACAACGTCCACTTTTTGTCTTTGCACCATATTTCTAAACTCTGCAACTTGTTTAGTAGCTCCTCCTAATTCATCTATGAAAAAATAAGATATTCTTTTTCCTCCAATTCCTGGTTTATCATATGGAGTAGGTACTTTGCCTTCATTTATAGCATTAAACATGAACTCAAGACTGTCTTTCAAAGGTATACCAAAACTCGAAGCTGCGCCTCCTGAAAGAAATGTAGATACACCTATCTTAATACTGTCATCAGCTTTCAAAATAAACGAGTTGATTAATAAAAAACTTAAAAAGATATTTCTAATTGTTTTCATTTTTACTCCATTTGCTAAAATTATAAATATTAACTATAGTTAAGTAAATATATATATTAATTTAACAGCGGAGAAATAAATGAAATTTCTAAATATTTTATTATTTCCATTTATTATGTTCAGCCTGTCTATAAATGCTGATACAACTGACTCTAAATGGAAGAAGATAGTCGAAGTCACAAAATCTGGTGACCATTGTAAAGATGATAAAAACTGTTTTAATCGTTACCATCCAGCTATAAAGCCTGCTGCAAAAGCAAATGAAGGAGACATTATAGTACTACATACCAGAGATGCATTGGATAGTAATTATAACTTAAATTCAGTTGCTGAAGATGTTCCAACATTTAATCTAGGTGAAGTTCATCCTATGACTGGACCAGTTCATATAAAGGGAGCAAAAAGAGGAGATGCATTGGAAGTAGAACTACTTGATATCATTCCTGATGAATATGGCTATACAGTTATTGTGCCTGGCTTTGGTTTTTTGAGAGATATCTTTACTGAACCATACATAGTTAATTGGAAATTAACTAGAAAAGGAGCAACATCTGAAGGTATGCCCGGAATAACAGTTCCTTACGAAGCTTTTCCAGGTTCAATTGGAGTTCTTCCTGGAAAACCTGAAGTAGAAAAATGGAAAAAAAGAGAGGCCGATTTAGCTTCAGCAGGAGGTGTTGCATTGACCCCTGATCCGGGATTTGCTTTACCAGCAGATATATGTGGTGAAAATGGCAAACACAAAAATGACTGCTTAAGAACTATTCCACCAAGAGAAAATGGAGGAAATATGGACGTACAACAAATGCAAGTTGGAACTAAAATAATTTTCCCATGCTTTATTGACGGGTGTGGTCTGTTTTCAGGGGATGTACATTATGCTCAGGGAGATGGAGAAGTTTCAGGAACAGCAGTTGAAATGGGATCAATTGTAAAAGTAAGAACTAAAATTCTTAAAGGACAGGCAAAGAATTATTCTATGCCAGTTACAAAAGGTAATGATGAAATTAGAGATATAGAACCTACTAAATTTTATCAAACTATTGGAATTCCAGTTAAGGATGCAGGAGCTGATTTGCCTTATTTTAAATATCTAGAAAGTAATAAAATTAAGAATTTATCTAACCTTTCTGAGTCTCTTACCATGTCAGCTAGGCATGCATTACTTCAAATGATAGATTATATTGTAAGAGAACATGGATTAACTAGAGAGCAAGCATATATTTTATGTTCTGTAGCTGTAGACTTAAGAGTAGGACAAGTAGTTGATGTTCCAAATTATGTAATAACAGCTGTTCTGAATTTAGATGTATTTGATAAAAACAGAAACTAAATTTTAATAAAAATCGGAGACATATTTAATAATTGTCTCCGATTTACATTAAATATGATTGCATCAAGAAAACCAATTTACATTCTAGTCTGCGTGGTCATATTGATTATGGGGCACGCTCCATGGGGCCAACATCATGTCTACCGGCAAATACACATGCTGATAATGTGCTCTAAGCTGGACAGAGGAGCATTTGAATTTTCAAAAAATGTTGTATCATTTTTTCAGGTTTATCTTCCTGAGGCTAAAGCTAGAGTGGCTAGAGCTCCTCATGAAGAAAGGATTTATGCTTTGATGAAAACTAACCAAATTCCCTTGGCATTGCTTTCTTATGATTTAATAGACAAAATAAGTGAAAGAAAAGAAAAATTCGCCACCTTCTTAAAAGAAGAAGCAAGAGTACTATTTTTTTTTCCAGATATGGTTTTAATCTCTAATAATCAATTTCCAGAAAAAAAATCAAAAATAATTTTTGATTCTCTAATCAAAGCAAGTGGTAAAAAGGAATTTGAAAAAATAGTCTTCCAGAAAAAAAATAATTTTCCTATACCATTTTTTAAATCTATAAAAGAATAATGCTTCTTATCTTATTTTAATTACTGCCTTTCCTACAACTTCCCTATTAATTAAAGAATAGAGTGCATCCTTAGCATTTTCTAATGAAAAAACCTTAGAGATTTTTGGAGATATTTTTCCGTCTTTCCACCAATTAAAAATTTTTTTCATGTTTTCATTATGACCTTGTGGTTCTCTTTCAGTCCAAGCTCCCCAAAAAACTCCAACTATTGAGCAATTCTTTAATAAAGGTAAATTTGCAGGAGCAGAGGCTATTCTTCCCGAGGCAAATCCTATAACTAGTAATTTTCCATTCCAGGATATACATCTTAGAGATTGGTCAAAAACGTCACCACCAACAGGATCATAAATAATATCTGCTCCTTTTCCATTAGTATATTCTTTCACTTTTTCTTTAAATTCGCCAGATGAATAATTAATACAATAATCAGCACCATAATCCTTTAGTGTAGAAAGTTTTTTATCTGTACCTGCAGTTACAATTACAGTAGATCCAATGTTCTTGCTTATTTCCAAAGCTGTAATTCCTACTCCTCCTGCAGCTCCATGAATTAAAACAACATCATCTTTTTTAATATTGGCCCTTTGAAAAAGAGCATAAGCAGATGTTCCATAAGTCAAACTCATACTAGCAGCAGTTATAAAATCCATTTCTGGTGGTATCCTTGTTAATTTCTTTTCTGGTACACATATCTCTTCTGCAAAAGCCCCATGGCTAAATGCAGCCATAACTCTATCACCTTTTTTGAATGTTTCGACGTTTTTACCTGTTTCTGTAATAATCCCCGCTAACTCTGAACCTGGAGAAAAAGGAAATTCTGGCTTAAATTGATATTTTCCTTGTATAATTAAAGTATCAGGAAAATTCAAACCTGCTGCATGGATATCTATTTTTACAGTATCATCTGTTACAGTTGGACTATCTACTTCTTTAAATTTTAATCCTTCAGGTGTACACCATTCTTCACATATAATTGCTTTCATATTCTTCTTTTTTCCTTTCTTTAATTAGACATATAAAATTTCCCCAGCTACTTTTAATTTTTAGTTTTACTGGAAAATATAAATTAGATTTTTCAAATTTAGCTAGCCAAAGATAGCCTCCATTTGGAAATTTTTTTATTTCTTTCTCTGTATACCCTGCGATTTTATTAATTTTAAAAGAACATTTTATCGCTTTAACATTATTTTTTAAAAAAGTTGTTTCCTTTAAAATTTCAGTCTTTATTTTCGTAGGTTCTATTGAATATCTTCTTTTTCCGTCAAAAACATCGGATTTTTTTTTACAATTGTTATTTAGTCCTAAATTCAGTATGCCTGAGATTGGACCAACAACATTTTCTAATAATTTAGTATCTATTTCCTTTCTTCTTTTATCTCCTTTGGGGTTTGGTTGTGCCGACACCAGTTTAGGAATACCGTTATTAAAGATTATTTTTATGTGACCCTTTTTTTTTTCACGCCGATCTTCAGAGTAATACATTTTACTGAAAAATTCTGAATTTCTGAATTTCCCATTCGCTAGTATTTTTTGTTCCCAATTAGAAAATATGGAGAATATGCCTATAGTTTTAGCCTGCATTTTTATATCATAAATACCATTCTTTATTTTTATAATTGCTTCAGCGTCAGCTAAATTAATTCCTCTAATATATGATTTAATTTCTATATTCTCTTCAAAATCATTAGAAAATGAAAGTTTACTATAGAATGTGAAAATTATAATTGAAGTAAAAATAGTTTTTAATGCAATTATGCATAGATTAATAATAATTTTAAAAATTTTTTTCATTTATTTATAGATATTGAATTTAACCAACTGTCATGTAAATTGCAAACGCTCAAAACATATATTTTTTCAGAATAACCCCGAATATTATGAATTGATTTAGCAATAGATTTTGACGGATCAAATTTTTTTTCTGATATTATATTGAACTCTTTATCAAAGACTACATGTTTAATAATATAATGCTCAAAGCCTCTCATTTCATGATTAGTTGTTATTTCAATCGTATCATTTTTTTTTAATATTACGGGATTATGTGAGGAGGTAAGGTTTTTCCATCTCCCAGGTTTTTCTGAAGTATAATATAAACTTCCAGCCAAAGGACCATTCATAATATAAGAATTATCTTCTGATTTTAAATTACCTGTAATAAATGTGGATTGAAAAGTAAAAAATAAAAAAAGTAAAACAAAACTCTTATAGTTTTTAAAATTTTTTATTAACATAATAGTATTTAAGTATAAAAATAATAATTAATATACTATATTGCAATTATGAATAAAAAAAAGGTTTTAGGGAAAATTATTAAAACTCCAGATAACCCTTTAGGTTATACTTTCGACAAATTAGAAAATAATAATTCTAATTCTAATTATTGTGTAAGATTCACAGTTCCAGAGTTTACATCAATATGCCCAGTAACAAGCCAACCTGATTTTGCTACCTTAGTCATTGACTATGTTCCAAAGACATGGCTTTTAGAGTCTAAATCTTTAAAAATATTTATACAGTCATTTAGAAACTATGGCATTTTTCACGAAGATGTTACCATTCTTATTGGGAAATACATCTTAAAACAAGCAAAGCCAAATTGGCTTAGAGTAGCAGGTTTTTTTGCTCCAAGAGGTGGCATTCCTATAGATGTTTTCTGGCAATCGGGAAAAATTCCGAAGAATTGTTTTGTTCCAGAGATTAGTAATTTTATTAAAAAAAATCAAATGGGATAAATGTGAGCGAGACTATTAATCAATATCTAATCTCAAGCCTTAACTGTCTTAGAGAGTTTATGGATAGTGACAAAGAAAGTATATTAAAAGCTTTTAGCTTGATAGAAGAAGCTTTTGATAATGGAAAAAAAATTTTAATTTGTGGGAATGGCGGGTCTGCAGCTGATGCTCAACATTTTGCTGCAGAACTTATTGGAAGATTTAAAAAAAATAGAAAATCTTTGCCTGCAATAGCTTTAAATACAGACACTTCATCAATCACGGCCATAAGTAACGATTTTGATTTTTCAAAAATTTTTTCCAGACAAATAGAAGGTTTAGGAAATCAAGGTGATATTCTCTTTGCAATTTCCACAAGTGGAAAAAGTAGAAACGTATTAAATGCAGCAACCAAAGCTAAAGAAAAAAACATAAAGGTGATTGCTCTTACTGGTGATTTTAATTCAGAATTATTAAAACATAGTGATGTTTGTATAAAAGCCACTGCAAAGGATACATGCCATATTCAAGAATTACATATAATAATTATCCATATTTTGTGTGTTTTAATTGAATGCAATATTATTAAATAATTTTAATTATGAAAGAAATATTTCATAACAGCTTGACATCAATCAATAGCTATATATGGGAACATATTGTTAATGGTACCGTAAAAAAAAATATTTCCTTCAATAGTCCGGCTTTAGCTACACTCGGTAAAAAGTATTTAAAAGTAAGGACTATGATAATAAGAAAGGTAGATAAGGAAAAAAAAACTTTAATATTTTATACAGATAAACGAAGTCAAAAGGCAATAGAAATAAAAAATAATAGTTCTTTAACTTTACATTTTTATGATTTTAAAAAAAAAGTACAATTTGTTTGTTATGGAAAAGGATCTTTAGAAAATAATTCAATAAAAACAAAAAAGATTTGGAAATCTATGCCTGAATATTCTAAAATCAATTATATGTATTTATTTAAACCAGGAACAAAATTAAAATCTCAAGAAAAAATACCTTTGCTTGATGATAAAAAAGCCTTTTTAAACTTTTCTTTAATCCATGTTAAAGTTCAGCAAATTGATTGGTTATACTTGTCAAGAGAAGGAAACAAAAGAGCTATTTTTAATTATAATAAAAAAAATCTACTTGAAGCCAAATGGGTGGCTCCATAGAATTTTTAGAAAAATAAAGGAAAAGAAATGACTTACAAAAGCATAATATATGAAAAACAGGGAAGCATTGGAAGATTAATACTCAATAGGCCAGAGGCAGGTAACACTTTAAACCTTGATCTGGCAAAAGAGCTCTTTGATGTTCTAAATGCAGCCAATGCGGACAAAGCTTTAAAAGCATTAATATTAACAGGAAAAGGAAAGCTGTTTTGCGGAGGAGGTGACTTAAATTTTTTGATTGAAAAAAAAGACAATGTTAAAGAGACCTTGCTTATGATGACACATTATTTTCATGGTGCTATATCTAGAATAGCAAATCTAAGCGCACCTGTTATTACAGGAATTAACGGTACAGCTGGAGGAGGAGGTTTTAGTCTAGCAATTACAGGAGATATTATAATCTCAGTAAGTACAGCAAAATTTACATTGGCATATACTAATGCAGGCCTTTCTCCAGATGGAAGCTCAACTTATTATTTACCTAGAATTATAGGTTTAAAAAAAGCTAAAGAGTTAATGTTAACTAATAGAGTTTTTTCTGCTGAAGAAGCATTAAAGATGGAACTAATTGATAAGGTGGTAGAAAACCAACAACAATTAGAAGATGAGTTGACAAAGCAGGCAGAAACATTTGCTAAGGGTCCCAATCAAGCATACGCAAGTGTTAAAAAATTACTTAATATGAGTTTTAGTAATGGCTTAGAAACACAAATGGAAGCTGAAGGTTTACATATCGCCAATAATGCGCAGAGTAATAATGGAAACGAAGGTATGCTAGCTTTTAAGGAAAAAAGGAGCCCTAACTTTAAATGATTAAAAAAAAAGCAATTAGAGTAGATGGAAAGAAAATTGCTTATGTTGATGAAGGAAAGGGACAAACGCTTTTTTTTATTCATGGCAATCCTACCTCTTCTTATTTATGGAGAAATATAATTAATCACCTTAAATTAAATTTCAGGTGTATAGCTCCAGATTTAATAGGTATGGGCGATTCTGAAAAGTTAGACAATATATCTTTAGAAAGTTATTCATTCTTTGAACATAAAGAATGGTTAAACAAGTTTATAAAAAAAATAAATCTTGAGGAAAAAATATACTTTATAGTCCATGACTGGGGTTCTGCTTTAGGATTTGATTTTACAAGAGAAAATAAAGAAATGGTATCAGGCATCGCTTATATGGAAGCAATAGTCTGCCCTTTGACTTGGAATGATTGGCCAGAAGATGCAAAAAATATATTTCAGCTTTTAAGAAGTGAAGTAGGAGTAGATTTAATACATAATAAAAATGTTTTTATCGAAAGAATTTTGCCTTCTTCTATTTTAAGAAAATTATCATTTGAAGAGATGGAAAACTATAGAAAGCCTTTTTTAAAAAAAGGGTATGACAGACAACCAACATTAAGTTGGCCAAGACAAATCCCTTTTGAAGGAGAACCAAGTAGAGTAAACAAAGTAGTAAAAGATTATTCAGAATTTATGAAAGATAGTAACATGAGAAAGTTATTTATAAATGCTATTCCAGGTTCAATATTGGTTGGAAGACAGCGAGATTTCTGTAGAACCTGGAATAACCAAAAAGAGGTTTCAGTAAAAGGACTTCACTTTTTACAAGAAGACTCACCAAATGAAATAGCAAATGAAATTGGCATGTGGATACATAATTAAGAAAAATATACAATTTTCAATACTAATTTTATATAATTTTTTTTATTTTAGTAACTTAAGTGCAGAAAAGATATATATCAGTGATTTGAGTTTGCTAAATAATAATGACAAGAGAATATTCAAGTCTCAATGTACTAAAGATAATAAAGTTATTCCTAGCAGCGAATGTTTAAACTTTATAGGTATAAAAATATATTTAGTTGGATATCTTAAAAAGGAAATTAGTAAAAAAGAATTAGAACTTTTTAAAAAAAAATCAATTCAATACTTAAATCTAGCAATAGATAGTGGGTCAAGAAAAGCCTTAAAAAATTTAGCTTGGGTATATAGTAGTTCAAAATCAAATTCAATAGATCTTCAAAAGAGCTCAGAAATGTTTAAAGAACTTAAAAAAGAAAATTTAACATATAAAATAAACAATCTAAGTAAAACTAATAATACAAAAAAAAGAAAGAAATATAATTTAGCAAAACTTGAATTAGCAATTCTTTTAATTGAGAATTTAACTGTTTATTATAAGTCAGGTCAAAATAAAGACTTCAATTACATTACTGAAAAACAAATGAAAGATGCAAAAAATATACTCAAAAAAGTTATTCTACAATCTAAGGCTTCAGAAGACCAAATAAAAAGCCTAAGAAGTAAAGTTAGAAACAAAAATGAAATAGTTCTTAGTTTTTTAAGGGAGGATTTGAAGCTAAATTCAAAAAAAAATAAAAAAGATGCTGATGAATACTTAAAGAGACTAAAAAGCTTGATTACTAATTAGCTATTTTGAAACAAGGGAATACTATATCTTTATTCATTTCTATAAAAATTACCTCTACTTTTTCTCCTATTTTTATAGTTTTATAATCTTGAGATATAATATTACTCATAATTTTCACACCCTCATTTAATAAAATTATAGCTACTACGTAAGGTGTTTTCTCAACAAAATATTCTGATCCACCAGCAATATTAGTTATTGTAAAAGAATAAATTATGCCTTTTCCTGATGCTTCTACCCATTTGTAATTAAAACCATCTTTATATTTTAAGTTAGCTCTTGAATATAAAAAGTACTCTGAAGAATGAGAGCACTGTTGGATCATTAATTTTCCTCTTTTTGCACCTTCCCAAAATTCTATAGAATCTATGTCTTTATGTAGGTTGAACATTTATTACCTTTCTTTTGACAAAATTACAGTAGCAGCACTAGATAAAACACCACCTGTACCATGACATAACACATTATTAATTTCTTTTTTTAATTGTCTTTTTCCACATTGTCCCCAAATTTGTCTGCATGCTTCAATTAATGTAAAAATACTGTACATTCCAGGATGACAATAACTTAATCCTCCTCCATTAGTATTAATAGGAAAATGACCATCCGGTCCTAGAGCTCCTTTTTTTACAAAATCTTTTCCTTCTCCAATCTCGCAAAACCCCAAACTCTCTAAGGACATTAATACAGTAATAGTAAATGAATCATAAATCATTGCAAAATCAATATTTTTAGGTTCCATCTTTGCCATTTTATAAGCTCTACTGCTACTATTTTGTGCTACTTCTAAAACAGAAAGATTATTCATAAAGGTAATGCTTGAATGAGAAGATGTTTCTCCAAAGCCTTTTATGTAAATGGGTTCATTTTTAAAGTCCTGCAACCTATCGGTATTTGATATAACTAGGGCTCCACCACCGTCTGTAACCAAACAACAATCTAATTTACCCAAAGGTGAGCAAATTCTCTTAGAATTTAATACTTCTTCTTTTGATAAAATATCTTTTTTGTAAGCATTTGGATTTAAATTTGCCCACCTTCTCGCCGCCACTGCTATCTCTGCTAAAGTTAAATTATCGCTACCAAAATCGTATTGATGCCTATGGGCAGCTAAGGCATAAGCTCCTACAGGAGAAGGTAGTCCTGCCATCATGTCAAATTGGCTGCTGTAAATAGCAGGTCTGCTGAGAAAATTCCTTTCCTTATTTGATTTCTGGGTGCTTCCATATAATATCAAAATATTATTGCAAACATTATTTTTTATTGCTTGATATGCGTGGTTTAGATGAAAAATAAAAGCAGACCCTCCGGTATTAGTTCCATCTAACCACTTAGGATCATTTATTCCTAAATATTCTGTAAGGAGATTTGGTTGCATGACTCCTGGTCCTGGCATTCCCCATAGGCCAGCAACAGCTATTCCATCAATATCTGATAAATTTAATCCAGAATTAGATAGTGCTTCCTGAGCACAATCTCTCTGGATGCTCAAAACTGATGAATTAGTAGCAACGCAACCATTATCATTTAATTTTGCATCTGCTGCACCTACTATACAAGGTTTTTTCATATAAGTTCCTTGAAATGAGGCTCGGAACGGAATCGAACCGCCGTACACGGATTTGCAATCCGCTGCATAACCACTCTGCCACCGAGCCAGAGAGTAAAAGTATCATTTAAAAAATATTGTTTCAATGCTAATTTAAAATTTTTGATTATTATAGCTTTTTAAAATACAATGTAATACTATAATATGCTATGAATATAAAACTATTTTCAAGTCTACAATTAAGAGGAGTTGTATTACCTAATAGAATTGTTCTTTCTCCATTATGTATGTATTCTGCTAAGCATGGAGTAGCAAATGACTGGCATTTTTCGCATTTAAGTGCTTTTGCTAGGGCGAGAATAGGATTAATATTTGCTGAAGCTACTGCCGTTCAAAAAGATGGAAGAATTACACCTTTCTGTTTGGGATTATGGAATAAAAAACAAGCTAGAGCTCTAAAACCCATAGTAAACTTTATTAAAGAAATGGGTTCTGTTCCAGGATTTCAATTAGCACATGCAGGTAGAAAAGCCGGAACCAAAGAGCCTTGGAATGGAGGAGGTCCATTAGACAAAAATGATAAGATTAAAGACCATAGACCATGGAGAACAATAGCGCCATCAGCAATACCTCTGGCAGAAGGATGGGTTACACCTAAAGCCATGGATAAAGAAGACATAAAAAAAATAATTCAGTCTTACGTTTTATCTGCAAAACTTGCAATTGAAACAGGTTTTGAGGTATTAGAGGTTCATGCTGCTCATGGATATTTGCTTCATAGCTTTTTGTCTCCTTTATCGAATAAAAGAAATGATAGATATGGTGGAGATCTTATTGGCAGGTCCCGTTTAATGGTTGAAATAATTAATGCTTTAAGAAATGTAATGCCAAAGACTATGCCACTTTTTTGTAGAATATCTGCAGTAGATGGATTAGAAAATGGATGGACAATGCAGGATTCTATAGAATTATCACGAATCTTATCTAAAATAGGAGTTGATGTAGTAGACTGCTCATCTGGAGGATTAAAGGGAAGACCAAGATTTGTAGCCCATGATAATGGGGAAATTATGAAAACTAATACAGATAGAGGTTTAGGGTTCCAAGTTCCTTACGCGGAAAAAATAAAAAAAGATGTTGATATAAAAACAATGGCTGTTGGAGTTATAATAGATGCTCATCAAGCAGAAGATATATTACAACAAAATAAAGCAGATTTAATAGCAATGGGAAGAGAATTAATGTATAACCCTTTTTGGCCTTTACATGCAGCGCAACAGTTAAAGGCTGACCCAAAATTTTCATTGTGGCCTAGACAATATAAATGGGGCATTAATAGGCGATCTGATATAGAAAAATTTAGAAATATAAAATAATTTTATTGTATATTTTTATATAAAATTGGCATACATTTAGCACATAAAAAAATTATATTTATGTCTGAAATAAAGTTAAAAAAACAAATCAGTGATTTAAGAAATTCTTTGTTCGATAAATCCGATCCTGAAGATAAAGAAAGATTGAAACCTGCAAACTTAAATGCAAAGAATAATTCAAGATCTAGTGGAATATTCAATGACGTTAGATCAATGGATTCTAGACTAGAAAGGTTAGAAGAGACCTTTTATAATTATGCATATGATTCCACTAAAATTCTTACTAGTTTTCATAGAAACACAAAAATTCTAGAAAAATTAATAAACGAAATTACTAAAAAGAATGAAGTATCTTCTAAAACAATAAATAAAATTGAGAGGCAATTGCCACATACTTGTCCCTTAGTTCCCAAAGAAGGAAGCTCAACCGTTAAACACAAAAGAGATTTATTTAAAACTGTATTATTCTATTTAGGAATATTAACTCTTATAACAGCTGCTGTGTTCTTGTCTAATATTATTTATGAAGTAATATATTTTAATCTAAAACCATAGTTTAGCTCATTAAATTTTAACAATGACAAGTTACAAAAAAATGCGAGAAAATATGATATTAGGTCAATTCTTACCTGGACTTATTAAGAGTGATATTTTAATAGAAGTTTTCAGAGAAGTAGATAGAGAAAACTTTCTCAGCGATGAACATAAGGCTTTAGCTTACAGTGATGTAAATCTTAAAATAAGTAAAAATAGATATTTAGTGTCACCTTTTAGTTTTGCTAAAATTTTAGAAGCTGCAGATATAAAAAAAAAGGATCTTGTTTTGCTTATAGGTGCAGGTGTCGGATATGAGACAATGATTTTGTCAAAGATAGCTGGTACTGTTATTTCATTAGAAGAAGACAAAAACTTATTCAAGACTGCGGAGGTCAACCTTAAAAAATATGATTTAGATAATGTCGTAAATGTATGCTTTTCGCATCAAAAGGGATACATTAAGCATGCACCCTATGATGTTATAATTATTTTAGGAGCAATAGATGAACTCAATAACAATATACTTAATCAATTATCTGATAATGGTAAATTGCTAGCATGTAGAACTTTCAACGAAAATCTAGAAGAAAGCAAATTAATCATTTACTATAAACATAAAAATAATTATGTTGAGAGAGTATTATTTGATTTAAATCTGCCAAAGCTATTATCTTTAAAGGCTGAAAAAAATGAGTTTAAATTAACTTCTTAAAGAAAATGAAAAGTAGATTTACATATATTATTCTTATTTTAATAAATATAGCAAACTTAAGTTTTTCGACTAAAAGCGAAACTATATATGACTCTATGGCAACAGCATACACAAATAGTCCCAGTTTGAAATCACTAAGAGCAAAATTAAAAGCATCAGATGAAGAAGTTTCAAAAGTATTAAGCAGTAAAAGACCAACGGTAAATTTCTCTGGGAATTTCGGCAGAGATAGCACAACTACTATAAATACATCAGGAGTAGAGAGTACTGTTGATAATAGTCCTACATCTGTTGAATTAGAAATTAAACAAAACCTTTATGACTCTGGAAGATCCAAATATAATTTAGGTAGAACTGATAGTATGATTTTTGCAGAGAGAGCTGAGCTAGCTTCTATGGAACAAAAAATTTTGCTAAGCACTGCACAGGTCTACTTAGAACTTTTTACTGCAATAGACTTAAATAAATTAGCTAAAAATAATCTTTTAGTTTTAAAGCAACACCTAAATGCAACTAAGAGTAGATTTGAAGTAGGAGAGGTTACTACAACGGATCTCTCACAGGCAAAGGCAAGATATTTAAAAGCTAGAGCAAATGAGATTAAAAGTAAGGGAGATGTAGAAATACAAAAGTCAAAGTACTTTTCTTTAATAGGAAAAGAAGCTCCAGAAACATTAATGTTTCCAGAATATTATCCTGATTTACCTAAGAGCTTAAAAGAAGCTATACAGTTAGCAATAAAAAATAATCCTAAAGTAGTTGCTGCAGGCTTTAGAAAAAAATCTTCCTTTCTTGATATTTCTCTTGCTGCTGCCAACCTCCTTCCTAAATTGGATTTGAATTTAAGTGCACAAAATGCTTGGGATCCAAATACATTTTTTGATGAGTATAAGAATTATTCTATAGATTTAAGTTTGAATGTTCCTCTTTATCAAGGAGGGAAAAATTATGCTGATGTAAGAAAGAAAAAAAAAATAGCGATAGAAAAATCAAGAAACTTTGACTTTGAGATTAGAGAAGCAGTAAAAGATGTAGAGGTTGTTTGGCTATCATTAAAAAATACTCAATATCAAATTAAAGCTATTGAATCATCTATTTTTGCAAATAATACTGCTCTAAAGGGTGTTCGTGAGGAAGAAAAGGTCGGCACGAGAACCACTCTTGATGTTTTAGATGCAGAACAAGAATTACTAGAAGAGAAAATGGTTCTAGTAAAAGCGAAAAAGGATCTCTTCTTTTTTTCGTTTCAACTACTTGAAAAGTTAGGTAGACTGAATCCCCAAAGTTTGAAACTGAATGTAAAAGAATATGACAAGAATGCTTATTATAATAAAATAAAAAAACTTTGGCTAGGATTTGAACCAAATTAACTTTTAATATATATTTTAAATATGAAAAAAGAGAAAAAAGAAATTGAAGAATCTCTCAATGAGATTAGAAAAGTTATGGAAGAGGATCCCAAAAAAGAGAATAAAATATTAGATAATAATTCCGATGTACTATTATTAAAAAAAATAGTATCGAAATCTAATGTTCAATATGAGAAAGATGAAAAATTTTCAAAAAATAAATTAACGGAAAAAAATACTTTAAAAAATACAGTTACAAACGTAAATGCTAAGAAGAAAAACACAAAAAAAATTAGGCCACAAAAAAACTCTAAAAGAAAAAATAGTGATCCTATAGCACTTATGGTTGAAAAAGAAATTAAGCCTATTATTAAAAAATGGATAAATAAGAATCTTAGATCTTTTGTAAAGACTATTGTTGTTGAAGAAATGAAACTAATATCAGATGCTACCCAAAAAAGAACCATTAAATAGATAATATGATAGTTAAAGGAGTTAAAAATAGCTTTAACCATTCATTGGTAGAGCCAAGACTATCTGAAGCATGGATTAAAAAAAAAATTTTCAAAAGTAAACCATTATCAAATAAGAAAAAATTTTCAATTGTGATGCCTCCACCAAATGTTACTGGAACATTGCACATTGGACATGCATTAAATATGACTTTACAAGATATCTTGGCAAGATACTGGAGAATGAATGGTAGAGATGTTCTTTGGCAGCCAGGTACAGACCATGCTGGAATAGCAACCCAAAGTCTAGTTGAGAAAAATGTCCTTAAAACAAAAAAAATTCGAAAAGATCAAATGGGAAAAGAAAAGTTTATATCAGAAATATGGAAATGGAAAGATGATTCAGGTAAGAAGATACTTAACCAAATTAGGTGTTTAGGAGCTTTACCAGATTGGGATAGAGTAAAGTTCACCTTAGATAAAGATATGTCCAAATCTGTTACGTTTGCTTTTAAAGATTTGTATAACAAAGGGTTTATTTATAAAGACAAAAGGCTAATTAATTGGGATATAAAACTACAAACTGCAATATCGGATTTAGAAGTGGAACAAAGAGAACAAAATGGTATCTTTGTTTACATCAAGTATAGAATAGAAAATAGCAAAAACTATATTGTTATAGCTACTACAAGGCCTGAAACTTTATTCGGAGATTGCTGTATAGCAGTCAATCCAAAAGATAATAGATATAGAAAATTTATAGGTAAAAAAGTAATAATTCCCTTAACCGATAACTGCATTCCTATTATAGAAGACAAATATGTTGATACAGAAAAAGGAACAGGAGCACTAAAGGTTACTCCAGCGCATGACTTCAATGATAACAAGATTGGAAAAAAATATAAACTTTCTAATAAAATAATTTTTGATAAAAAAGGAAAGTTTAATCTTAACGTTCCTAAGCAGTACCAAGGTTTAGATAGATTGCTAACTAGAGAGGTTATTATTAAAGATTTAAAGTCTAAGGGGCATATAGAAAAAATAGAAAAAATCATACATACAGTCCCATACGGAGATAGATCCGGAACAATAATTGAGCCTTATCTTACAGAACAATGGTTTTTAAATGTAAAAGAGTTAGCAAAAAAAGCAATAAGTTCAGTTAAAAATCAAGATACGATTTTTTATCCTAAAAGCTGGACTAAAACTTTTTATTCTTGGATGAATGAAATTGAACCATGGTGTATTTCTAGACAAATATGGTGGGGGCATCAAATACCAGTTTGGTATGGGCCTGATAATAAAATCTTTGTTGGGGTTGATGAGAGGGAGGCAGCTGAAGAGGCACAAAAAATCTACGGAAAAAAAGTTTCTCTTAAGCAGGAATCAGATGTTTTAGATACATGGTTTTCTTCATCATTGTGGCCAATGTCTACTTTGGGATGGCCAGAAAAATCAAATTATTTTAAAGAATATTTTCCTACAGACTTACTTATTACTGGATTTGATATAATTTTCTTTTGGGTTGCCAGGATGATTATGCAGAGTGTACATTTTACAAAATCTACACCTTTTAAAGCTGTATATATTCATGCTTTAATTAGAGATAAGGAAGGGCAAAAAATGTCTAAATCAAGAGGCAATATTATAGATCCCTTAATACTAATAGAAAAATTTGGTGCAGACCCATTACGCTTGACTCTCTCATCAATGGCAGCTCAAGGAAGAGATATCAAGCTATCCGAAGAAATGGTAAAAATAAGCAGGAATTTTATTACTAAAATTTGGAATTCTTTTGTTTTTTTGGATAAGCATTCTTGCCTTAAAGAAAAACAAATAGACCTATCAAACATCAGTCTTGATAGCAACATATGGATTATAGGCGAGCTGAACGCTTTTATAGATAATTTAAACGATTGTATAAAAAAATACAGATTCAATGATGCAGCAAAAGAAATTTATAAATTTATCAAAAATACTTTTTGCGATTGGTATTTAGAGTTAGCAAAAATTACATTTCAAAATAACATTGACTCCACTCTTCTAGAAGAGGTTAGAGTTGTCTCAGGTTTTGTATTTAGAACAATTCTAAAATTATGTCACCCCTTTATTCCTTTTTTAACTGACCATTTATATTTTGATAAATTGAAAAGTAATAAATACTTACAAGAGGAAAAATGGCCAGAAAAGATTAGTTGTAAAAAAAGCAAATTAGCAATTAGCAATATTAACTATATTATAGCTTTTGTTACAAGAGTAAGAAAGATAAGGTCTAATCTAAATTTAGAAACTAAATTTACAGCTAAAATCTACGTAGAGAATAAGAGACTCAAAGCAATGAAAAATCGTAATATAATTGATAATATTAATTTCTTAGCTAAAGTTGACTTAATCAGTTTTGAAAAAAATAAAAAAAAGAAAGATAAAGTATTTAAATTTGTATTATCAGGAGATACATTTCTTATTGAAAATCCAGTAAATAGTTCAATTGCAAATAAACCCAAAAGTGATATATCAATGATAAAGGCGGAACTTGCAAAAATTGATGCTGAAATTATAAGATTAAATGCTAAACTTAAGAATAAAAATTTTCTTGATAGAGCACCTACAAAAATTGTTGAAGAGACTAAAATTAAATTAAAGAAAAATTTAGAACTTAAAGAAAAGATATTGATAGTAAAATAGAAGCTTAGTAAATTTAAATTATGGAATTATAAATGGTAAAATTTGACAAATCTAAACTACCAAGCAGACATTCGAGCTCAGGACCGAGCAGCGCTCCTCATCGATCATATTATTATGCTATGGGTATGTCTAAAAAAGAGATAGAACAACCTTTTGTAGGTGTTGTCAGTACTTGGAATGAGTCTGCGCCATGTAATATAACCTTAAGAAGGCAAGCACAAGCAGTAAAAAAGGGAGTAGCAGAAGCAGAAGGTACACCTAGAGAGTTTACTACTATAACTGTAACAGATGGAATTGCTATGGGACATCAAGGAATGAAAGCCTCATTGGCTAGTAGAGAAGCAATTGCTGATAGTATAGAGTTAAGTGTTAGAGGACATTCCTACGATTGCCTTGTAGGTCTTGCAGGTTGTGATAAGGCTTTACCAGGAGTTATGATGGCAATGTTAAGATTAAATGTACCATCAGTTTTTATTTATGGTGGCTCAATCTTACCAGGAAAATATAAGGGCAAGGATATAACTGTCCAAGATGTATTTGAAGCAGTAGGAAATTATTCAGGAGGCTTGATTACTAAAAAGGAATTAGATGATATCGAAAAGGTTGCTTGCCCATCAGCTGGTAGTTGCGGAGGACAATTTACAGCAAACACTATGGCTTGTGTTGCCGAAGCTTTAGGTCTTGCAATACCAAATTCAACAATGGCTCCTGCTCCTTTTGTAAGTAGAGATGAATACGCATTTCAAGCTGGAGTTTCAGTTATGCAATTATTAGATAAGAATATAAGACCAAGAGATATAGTAACCTTGGATTCACTAGAGAATGCTGCTAGAGCAGTAGCTGCTTCAGGCGGTTCTACTAATGCTGCTCTTCACCTACCAGCATTAGCAAACGAGGCTGGCATTAAATTCGATTTGTTTGATGTTGCGGAAATTTTTAAATCAACACCTTATATTGCAGACCTAAAACCAGGTGGAAAATATGTAGCTAAAGATTTATATGAAGTAGGCGGAGTTCCAGTATTACTTAAAGCATTATCAATGGGAGGATATTTAAACAAGAATTGTATTACTGTTACAGGAAAGACCTTAGGAGAAAACTTATCAGATGTAAGTTTTCCAGAAAATCAGAATGTAATAAAAAAAACTTGTAATCCAATTACAGAAACAGGAGGAGTAGTTGGTTTAAAAGGAAACCTAGCTCCAGAAGGTGCTATTGTAAAGATAGCAGGAATGAGTAGATTGTATCACAAAGGTCCTGCAAGAGTATTTGATAGTGAGGAAGCTGCTTATGCTGCAGTAGAAAGAAAAGAATATAAAGAAGGTGAAGTAATAGTAATAAGGTATGAAGGTCCTAAAGGCGGACCGGGAATGAGAGAAATGTTAGCTACTACCTCGGCCATTTACGGACAAGGCATGGGAGAAAAAGTTGCACTAATAACTGATGGTAGATTTTCCGGAGCCACAAGAGGATTTTGTATAGGTCATGTAGGTCCTGAGGCTGCAATCGGTGGTCCAATTGCTATGGTTAAAAATGGAGATATTATAACAATAGATGCTACTAAAGGCATCCTAGCGGTTGATCTTACTGAAGGTGAATTTAGAGAAAGAAAAAAAGAATGGAAGCCAAGAAAGAATTCTTATCAATCAGGTGAGCTTTGGAAATATTCACAACTCGTGGGATCGGCCTTAAATGGTGCCGTAACACATCCTGGAGCAGAAAAGGAGGAATTTTGTTATGCTGATATATAAGTTTGTGAAGTTATTTTTATTTTTTCATTTTTAGTAATTTTCTTAAGAACGTCTATTAAATCATTTTTTTTTAAACCTATGCAGCCTCTTGTAGGCTTATAACCTAATTTAGCGACGTGTAGAAATATAGCACTGCCTTTTCCTTTCTGTATCGGTTTTATATTGAAATTTATTACAACTAAAATGTCATAAATATAGTCCTTTCTGTAAAGTTTTTCACATGAATCTGATTTAGATAAAATTAATTTATTATAATCTGCACTAAATGGATCGTCGGACCAGAACATATTTTTTTTAATTACAGACAATTTTTTTTTTACTTCTAGTTTTTTTACTCTATCAATTCTATAAAATATACGGCCTAATGAAAAAGATCCTATTGGAGTACACCCATCTCCTTCTATTTTATTTTTAGTTAAACCGTTTATACCTAAGGAGCAATTGTAAATTCTATTTTGATGCTTTAGCTTGTTATTTTTATATACTGTTATCACTTAAAAACTAAATTCAGCTATTAATGGAGCATGGTCAGAAGGTTTATTTTTTTTTCTCTGCTCTATGTCTACATACACCCTATCACATTTATCCATTGCATAAGATGATAATAAAAAGTGATCTATTCTTACTCCTAAATTATTAGAAAATGCTTGTCCATAGTCCCAATAAGTGAAACCTGGTTGATTTCCGTTTAGACATCTAAAAGCATCGAAATATCCATAATTAAGTATTTTTTTATATATATATTTTACTTCTTCTTGATAAATTGCATCATCTTCGACCATATTCTCATTTGCAGTATCAATTTTGTACGGGCAAATATTGAAATCTCCTCCAAAAAGAAAAACTTCTTCTTCCTCTATTTTTTTTTGAGCATATTTTGTAAAGATTTTCAGCCAATCTAATTTATATTTGTACTTTTCTGTTCCTACTGGATTACCATTGGGAGCATATACTGAAGCAACTCTTAATCCTTTATTTTTAAAATTAATCCATCCTTCTATATATCTTGATTGAGGAATTTCTTCTCCTGTTTTGCCAAAGCTAGTCTGCACATCAGAAATAGGGTATTTAGACATTATGGCCACACCATTATAAGATTTTTGGCCATTCACAATTATATTATAATTAAATTCTGCTAAATCTTGATAAGGAAAGGCTTCGTTTCTTGCTTTTATTTCTTGCAACAAGATAATATCTGGATTTTTTTCTTTAATCCATTCTTTAAAAATCAAAATCCTTGCTCTTATTGAATTAACATTCCAACTACAGACGGTTATTTTTTCTTGTCCCATTAAATTGAAAAAGAAGAACCACAACCACAGCTAGATTTAGCAAGAGGATTGTCAATTTCAAATTGAGCTCCATTTAATGACTCCTGCCAATCTATTTTTGCATCTTTTATAAAATCTAAAGATACTTTGTCAGTAACTAATATACGTCTTTTATTATCTTCAAATAAAACAATATCTTCCAGATTATTTGTTTCGGCATCTACAGAAAATTTATAAGATAACCCAGAACAACCTCCGCTCTCTACGAAAATCCTTACGAATGACTCAGCATTCTCGTTTTTCAAAATATCTCGAATTTTATTAATAGCCTTATCAGTGACATTAGGTAGAACTGACATTTTATTATTTGTTTTCATTATATTAAGTATATAATATTTTTAGGAAATTTTTACAATGCCAAATAAACTTTTTTCTTCTTTTAGTGCTTCATCTCATAATAGTAAGGGAAGACTTTACAAAGAAGATGAGGATAAAAATAGAACAATTTATCAGCGAGATCGAGACAGAATTATACATTCTTCAGCATTTAGAAGGTTAGAACATAAAACACAGGTTTTTGTTCATCATGAAGGCGATCATTATAGGTCAAGACTTACTCATAGTTTGGAAGTAAGTCAAATAGCTAGAACAATAGCCAAGTATTTAGGATTGAATGAAGAATTATCAGAAACAATAGCTCTTGCTCATGATTTAGGACATACTCCTTTTGGACATGCAGGAGAAGAGGCTTTAGACAAATCAATGAAAGACTATGGTGGATTTGACCATAATGCTCAAACCTTAAGAATTATTACACTGCTAGAAAAAAAATACCTTAAGTTTGATGGTTTAAATCTTACCTGGGAAACTCTTGAAGGAATAGTAAAGCATAATGGTCCAATCAAAACTAAAAAATTACCCTTTGCAATAAGCGAATACAGTAAAAATGGAATGGACCTTGAATTAGATACTTGGTGTGGGTTAGAGGCGCAAATTGCATCTTTATCTGACGATATTGCTTATTTTAGTCATGATATTGAAGATGGCATTAGGGCATCTTTTTTGGATGTAGAAGAAATGATTGATAAGCTATTGATAATGAAAGAATTTCTTAATGGCAATAGGAAAAAAATTCAAATAGCAGATAAAAAAAGAGTTGTTAATGAACTAAGAAGATATGTGATATCAAAAATGATAAGAGATTTGATAAAGCAAACATCAGAAAATTACAAAATTTTTAATCCAAAAACCCCAGAAGATATAAGACATATCAAAGAACCTGTAGTAAACTTTTCTATAGAAATGCAAAAAGCCCTATCAGAAATAAGAGACTATCTGACAAGAAATATGTATACACATTGGAAAGTAAATAGGATGACAAGTAAAGCTAAAAGAATTGTAGTAGAATTATTTGATATTTATTTAAATGAGCCACAATGTTTGCCTTCAGAGTGGAGTAGCATGATAGATAAACCAAGAATCAGTGTTTCTAAAGAAAGATTAATAAGCGATTATATCGCAGGAATGACAGATAGATTTGCTATTAAAGAACACAAAAGACTATATGACCTTAATACAGGATGGCAGCAATGAATGTCTATTCAGAAGTTAAAGAAATAATTATAGAAACAATAAACAATAAATTCAAAAATATAGACAAAAGCTTATTAGAAAAAATAACATGTGAAAGGCCAAAAGATTCAAAATATGGAGATGTATCATCTAATGTTGTACTGATAATACTAAAAAATACACAATTAAAAGTTGATGATTTAGCAAAAAATTTAATAATTGATCTGAAGAAAAACAGCCTTTTCAAAGATATACAATTTCAGAAGCCTGGATTTATCAATATGAAAATAGAAGAAGGCTATTGGCTCAGACTTCTAGAGTACATTTGGAAAAATCAAAAAAAATTTGGATTTAAAGATGTAGGAAAAGGAAGAAAAATAAATGTAGAGTTTGTATCTGCTAATCCTACTGGCCCACTTCATATAGGTCATGTGAGAGGAGCAGTATTTGGAGATGTGCTTTCTAATCTTTTAAAAAAAAATGGATATAATGTTACTAAAGAATATTATGTAAATGATTTAGGTAATCAGATTGAGAATTTATTAAATACAGTAAGATTTCATATTGAAAACTATAAAAATAATACCAACCTTGAATTAGAAAAAGATATGTATCAAGGAGTATATCTTAAAGAACTAGCGATAGATATTTTTAAAAAACATTCTGATATATTAGAAAGTCAGAATGAATCATTATTTAGAGAAATAGTTTTAGCATCTAATATTAATTTGATAAAGCAAGATTTAAAAAGGTTAGGCGTGCTATTTGATAAGTTTTCGTCAGAAAAAAAATTACATGAGGATGGTATTGTTGAAAAAACAATAAAGCTTTTAAAAACAAAAAATCTAATATACAACGGCAAACTTGAAAAACCTAAAGGGAATGAAGATAAAGAATGGTCTGCAAAGGAGCAAACCTTATTCAAGTCAAAGAGTTTCGGTGATAATGACGATAGAGCTTTAAAAAAGCATGACGGAAGTTGGACATATTTTGCATCAGATATTGCATATCACTATGACAAAGCAAAACGTGGGTTTGAAGAAATTATAAATATCTGGGGTGCTGATCATGCCGGATATATCAAAAGAGTAAGTTCAGCTATACAAGCATTTGATTTTGATAATTTAAAGTTTTCTGTAAAATTATGTCAGATAGTAAATATAATTGATAATAAAAAAGTAATAAAAATGTCTAAGAGGGCTGGGAATTTTATTCTTTTAAGTGAGGTTTTAGATGGTATAGGATCTGCAGCCTTGAGATTTTTTATGCTCATAAGAAAAAATGATGCTCATTTAGATTTTGACCTAGAAAAATGTCTTGATGAGACAAGAGAAAACCCTATATTCTATGTTCAATATGCTAATGCTAGAATAAGTTCAGTAAAGAGGTTAATGAAACAGAAGAACTTACTCATTAAAGAAAGAAATCCTATTTTAATTAATTATATTAAAAGTGACGAAGAGATGAAAATTATTAAGTCACTATCGACATGGCCTAAGGTTATGGAGGCCGCTGTTTTATATAGAGAACCACATAGATTAGTTTTTTATTTGATAGAGCTAGCAAGTCAATTGCATTCATTCTGGAATATAGGCAAATCTAATAGTCAATATAAAATCATTAGTGAAGAAAATATCAATTTAACTAATGCTAGATTGATATTGCTTGAAGCAGTACAGTCTATTCTTAAAAATGGATTAGATATTTTATCAATTAAGCCAGTTGATAAAATGTAAATTAAAAAGAAAGGAAAAAAAATTAAAATTTACAAAATAACCTTGCTATTATTTGCTTTGGTAAATACTCTGCTCTTAATGTGGGCAATAGACCTTTTTGATCTGTTATTAAATAAAAATTTAAATACCAATTTAGAAAACTTACCAGTAATAGAAGCAGAATATGACGAACTCAAAAAACCGCCACCAGACCAAGAATTATTTCCTAATGCAGAAAGCCCTGTCTGGAAATCTATGGAGGAAGATACTTATAACGATAGTATAAAAGAAAAGAAAATGGTTAACAATGAAAACTTACAAGATAAATTAGTAATAATAGAAAAAAATAAAGATAATGATCCTGTAGAAAATTTTGATAGTAATGTCTTATTAGAAAACCAATCTACAAAAAAAAATAATGAACAAAATATTAAGGAACCAAAGTTGGTTGATCCAAAATCTACTAAAAAACAAAATGTTAATGAACAAATTAGCGAGAAAGATATCAATAATATTAAAATAGAAAAGGAAAAGAAAATTAATGTAGAGGATGCTAATAGAGAACCAACTATTAAAAATAGTAAGAATTTTTATATTCAATTAGCTTCTCTATCTGAAGAAAAGCTCGTAGAAAAAGAGTGGAAAAGACTTAAAAATAAATATAAGCCTGAGTTGGATAACTTTACTTATATTACAGAAAAAGCGGAAATAAATAATAATAAAATTTTTTTTCGTTTATTAGTAGGTGACTTTATAGATGAACAAAATGCTAGAAATTTCTGCTTCAAGATTAAAATTAAACCTACTTGTATAGTGAAAGCTTTTTGATGTGAAAAAATATGCAATTATTATTGGCATTAGAGGGCTAGTTCTTACAGAGGAAGAAAAAAGATATCTTAATGCAAATCCGCCGCTTGGTATTATTCTTTTTAGCAGGAATATCAAAGATAAATTACAAGTCAAAGCATTAATAAAATCAATAAAGTCAATTTTAGGAAGAAATTCTCTTATCTTGATTGATCAGGAAGGAGGAAAAGTTAGTAGATTGAATGCGGCAGAATGGCCTCAATTTCCATCTTCTGAATATTTTGGTAAAATAGCACTTAAAAATTTAAATTTAGCCGAGAAAAAAACTTATGAAAATTATAAATTAATAGGAAGTTCTCTTAATGAAATAGGAGTAAATTTCAATTGTGCTCCTTGTATAGATGTACGATTTAACAAAACCAGTCAAATAATTGGCAGCAGGTCCTTTTCTCATGATCCTAGAATAATAACTGCGTTAGCATTTCAAGCATGCAAGGGTCTGCAAAAGTCTAATGTAACACCCATACTTAAACACATTCCTGGACATGGTAGGGCAAATGAAGATAGTCATATTAAACTGCCAGAAATAGATAATTCCATTAATTCTTTGAGAGAAAAAGATTTTTATCCTTTTAAAAAATTAAATAAATTTCCTGCGGTAATGACCGCGCATATTAAATATTTAGCTATTGATAAAGATAATTTAGCAACACATTCATCTATAGTTATATCTGAAATTATAAGAAAGTATATTGGCTTCAAAGGAGTTATTTTTTCAGATGATATCTGTATGAAGGCTCTTAAGGGGAATTATTTTTTTAGATCAAAAAAAGCTATAGATGCAGGATGTAATATTATACTCAAATGCGACCATAATCTGGTTACTTCTTTTAATGCATCTGTAGGAGCAGGCAAGGTAAAAAAAGATCTTTTAAAAATCCTTTATAAATAATCAGATTTATTATATTGTACATATATAGTGTTTTATAATAAAGAGAGTACTACAAATTGTATGAAATAACAAAAAACAACTTTTCAGATGGAGATAATAGTATTCATGATAAAGATCAAATATTAACAGTTGACCTTGATGGATTCAACGGTCCTTTAGACTTATTACTTAATTTAGCGCAAAGTAAGAAGCTAGATATTACTAAAATATCTATTCTAGATTTAGTAGACCAATATCTGGAGTTTATTAAAAAAATTAAAAAATTAAATCTTGACCTAGCATCTGATTACTTAGTAATGGCAGCAATATTAGCTTACATAAAATCTAAGCTGCTCATTCCTGAGGAGGATTCTTTAGACAATAAAGCTGAGAAACTACCGGAGATTTTAGAATTTAATCTTAAAAGATTAAAAGCAATGAGGGAAAATGCTGAAAGTCTTTTTAAAAAAGACCTTTTGTTTAGTAAAAGGTTTCTAAGAGGACAAATACCTGATAAGTCGATATTTTTAGAGAAAGAATATTATTGTAGCAAGAAAAATTTAATTGTCTGTTTTGCAAATATCTTTAATAGAAAGTCTCTTTCCCCAATCACAATAAAGACGGGAAACTATTATTCTATAGACCTTGCAATAAAAAAAATTAGAGAAATATATAAATTTTTTACTAATTGGTCAAATATCGAAAATTGTTTACCAAGCATAGAGGAAATAGGAGAAGACAAAAATTCTTTTCGCATGGCTTTGGTTTCAACTGTAGCAGCCTCACTAGAACTCGTAAAGAGTGGAGAGATTTTTATTAAGCAAAACAAAGAATTTGGTGATATTTTTGTAAAGAAACGATTAGAAAATGAATGAAAAAAAAAATAATTTATTAAGAAAGCTAGAAGCGCTAATTTTTGCTAGTGAAAAAGCTTTGCACTTGAAAGATATAAAAAAAAATTTTCCTAAAGAAAAAAATATAGAAGTAATGCTAAAAAATTTAAAAGAAAATTATAAAGATAAAGGAATCAATCTAAAAGTAAGCGATAACAATTGGTATTTTGAAACAGCACCTGATTTATCGGATGTATTAAAAGAATATAAAGTGATTAAAAAAAAGCTATCAAAAGCAGCTATGGAGACTTTATCAATTATAGCTTATTTTCAACCAATAACTAAACCTGAGTTGGAAGAAATTCGAGGTGTAACAACACATCCCGGTATTTTTGAAATATTAATAAATAATGATTGGATAGAGTCTAAAGGTAGAAAAGATGTCCCTGGAAGGCCTTCTCTCTGGACTACGACAAAGGATTTTTTAATGTACTTTAATCTTGAATCTTTAAAAGACCTTCCCTCTAAGAAAGAGTTGGTTGAAACAGGATTACTTACAAAAGGGGATAATTTAAAAATAGAAATAGAAAAATGATTAAATTAAGGTTCTTATTATAAAATAATAATAGATTTACATTTATAAGTAATAACTTATCATTCATATTGTTAGATGAAAACTACAATTAATTATCTTACTAATACAATTAAAAATATTAATGTCTGGTTTCTATTTAGCTTTTTCTTGTGCTTAATTGTAATACTACCAATAATAATTATATTTTTAAATTCTTTTAATGTAAATCATGAAACATGGTTGCACATTTATAAGCATTTATTTTTTGAATATAGTCTTAATACTTTTTTTCTGGTAGTAGGCGTTGCTCTTCTAACTCTGCTATTAGGAAGTCTTAGTGCATGGATAGTGGGTTTTTATAATTTTCCATTAAAGAAGGCTTTTAGCTTTTTATTAATAATGCCAATTGCTATTCCACCTTATGCTGTTGCTTATTGTTATGCTGATCTTACCGATTATTCTGCATTTTTTTCATTTTTTCCTTCTATTAGATCAAGGTTAGGGGCAATTTTTATTCTAAGTTTGACACTTTTTCCGTATGTTTACTTAATATGTAAAAATGCCTTTACAAACAATTCCATGTCAATATTAGAGTCTGCTGCAAATTTAGGTGCAGACAGAATTACTCTTTTCTTTAAATTTGCTTTACCTATATCGAGACCAGCAATTGTCGCTTCAATAGCTCTAGTTGTTATGGAAACATTAGCAGACTTTGGAGTTGTTCACTATTTAGGTGTTGATAGTCTTTCAGTTGGAATTTATAAAGCTTGGTTTGGTTTTGATGATTTAGGCAGTTCATCCAGAATAGCTTCTTTATTATTTATTTTTTCTTTCATAATCATAATTGCAGAAAGAATATCCAGGAATAATAAATACCAGAGATATATTTCCTATGGTAAATCAAAAAATAATTATTTATATCCAAAAGCAACCATTCTTCCTATGATTTTTATAATCCTTCTACTGATGATCTCCTTAGTAATTCCTTTAATATGGCTTATATCTTCTGCATTAAGTGATGAAGGTATTTTTAGTAAAAATCTTTTAATTTCTTCTTTCAATACCTTGAAATTGGGAATTCTAGGTTCCTTGATAATTGTATTTAGTGCATCAATAGTTTGTTTTTATAAGAGACAATCGAAAAATGCTTTTACAGTTATTTATAATCTAGTTAAAGTAGGTTATGCTTCTCCTGGGATAGTTATTGCTATAGGAGTTATGGTTCCAATATTATATATTGATAAAAAAATTAATAACTTATTTCAGCATTACGACTATGAAATAGGTTTGATTTTATCAAGTTCAGTCTTTATTCTAATCGTCGCATATTTGGTAAGGTTTTTATCTGTTGCTATCAACCCTATCGAGTCCTCATACGAGAAAATAAGCGATAAAATTGATTTTGTAGCGGATAACATGAAAGCATCAAGAAAAAAATTATTTATGAAAATACATATTCCTATGATATCAGAAGGTATAATCGTTGCATTTTTGCTTTTATTTATTGAAATCATTAAAGAACTACCTGCTACTTTAATACTGAGACCTCTAAACTTTAATACACTTTCTATATATACTTTTGAGTTTGCTAGCTCCGAACAACTTTCATTAGCAGCTACTCCAGCTCTATTAATTACAGCTTTAGCAACAATTCCTCTAATATTCATTCATGTTCTATCAAATAAATTTGAAGGAGAGCTTCGATGAAAATATTAAACGTAAAAAACTTAGATTTTGAAACAAAAAAAAAATCTATACTTAAAAATTTAAATTTTAGTTTAAATAAAGGAGAAGTGCTATCAATACTTGGGCCTTCTGGTTCAGGAAAAAGTACAATATTAAAATTATTAGCAGGCTTTTTAAAGCCAACAGCAGGTGAAATCATCATGCTTAATAAATTAATTTCATCCAATAAATTACTAATTCCAACTGGCAAAAGAAGTATTGGACTTATGTTTCAAGAGGAAGTTTTATTTCCTCACCTAACAGTTTATAAAAATATAGCTTTTGGAATTAATGACATAAAACTTAAAAAAAAAGATTTTATTATTAAGAAATATTTAAAAAATTTTGGATTACTTAATTTGCAAAATTACTATCCAGCGAGTTTGTCGGGAGGAGAAAAGCAAAGAGTATCATTAGCAAGAGTATTGATTACTAAACCTGATATTTTACTTATGGATGAACCGTTCTCTAGTTTGGATAAGAATTTGAGAACAGATATTTGTGATAATACAATAAAAATTTTAAAAAAGAAAAAAATTTCGGTGGTTTTTGTAACTCATGATGTTAGTGAAGCTTTTAGAATTAGCGATAGAATTTTAGTTCTTAAGAGAGGAATTATTGAACAGATTGATAATCCTGAAAATATATACAATTTTCCTACAACTAAATATACTGCTACACTGGTTAGTGATATAAATCAATTTGAGGGATTATCTGATAAATCTGGCTTAATAAGAACACCTTTTGGAAATATAAAATGTACCAAGAGTTCTTCAAATTTAGAAAGCACTTTTTCAGTAAAAAAACATTCTTGTGTAATAAGAACTTCTGATTTATTTTTTTCAAAAAATGGAATTAGTGCTAAAGTTTTAGAAAAACATTTCCTTGGGTCTTGTTGGGAATACAAACTTTTTATTAATAAAGATTTTCCAATATTAAAAATGTTTACTAAAAATAATTTGCGAGATGATAAACAAGATATTAAAATTAGTATTGACCTAAATAAAATTTTAATATTTGATGCATAAAAAATTTAATTGCTGTTATTTGAAATATTATATAAGTTTTATTTAAATTAGGAGAAAACAATGGGTATCAGTATATGGCAAATAGTACTAGTTTTAGTTATTATATTAATTCTTTTTGGAGCAGGAAAAATACCAAGAGTTATGGGAGATATAGCTAAGGGAATAAAAAGTTTTAAAGCTGGAATGAAAGAAGGTGAAAATGAAGAAATAGATTCGGAAGCAGAAACCTTAGATAATGATAAGAAAAAAGAAACAAAAGCAAAAAATAGTAGAACAAAATCTAAAAAATAATTAGCTTTTTTTTATTGTATAAATAAGTGTCTTGAAAAAATACTAATTCAAAGAAATTCTTAGTTTATCATTTTAAGCATTTGGGTTGTATTATTCTCAGAAAAGTTCTAATTTCTATCTAGGATTATTTAGATTTTAATTGTTTTAAATTCATTAACATATAGCGTTATGAACAATATTAAAAATAATAAAGAAAGTTATATTGAAGACTCAAGAGCCCCTTTAGTAAGTCATTTAATAGAATTGAGAGATAGGCTTAAATGGGCAGTTGTCTTCTTCTTTATAAGCTTCTGCTTTTGCTATTATTTTGCTACTGATATATATAATTTTCTAGTAAATCCTTTATACCGAATTTATATGGAAAAAGGTATTGATAATCCAAGAATGATATACACTGCATTAACAGAAGCTTTCTTCACATACTTGAAAGTATCTTTTTACGGAGCTTTATTTATATCTTTTCCAGTTCTTGCCCTCCAAATATATAAATTTGCAGCTCCTGGTTTATATAAAGATGAGAAAAAAGCTTTTCTTCCTTTTCTAGTTGCTACTCCTGTTTTATTTTCATTAGGCGCTGCTTTAGTTTATTACTTTATATTTCCATTAGCATGGAGTTTTTTTCTAGGTTTTCAGACTGAGACAGCAACTTTAGGTATGGCAATTGAATTAGAAGCTAAAGTAAATGAGTATTTATCTCTGGTATTGAAGCTTATGTTTGCTTTTGGCTTAGCTTTCCAAATACCAGTTGCACTTACGCTTCTCTCTAGAGCAGGAATAGTAACTAGCAATGGTTTAAAAAAGAGAAGAAAATATGCTATTGTTATAGCTTTTCTTGTAGCTGCAATATTAACCCCTCCTGATTTAATTAGTCAAATTGGTTTGGGTATACCAATTATAATACTATTTGAAATTTCAATTTGGCTTGCAATTTTATTTGAAAAAAAGAAAAAAGAAAAAACAGATAAAGAAGGAAGAGGAAATAAATCAAAAAAAACTATAGGTGAAACTGATTTTAGTGAGTAATTATGCATGATATAAACTTTATAAGAGAGAACCAGAAACATTTTGAAGATATGATGGCTAGTAGGAAAATAAGACCAGATACTGAAAAAATACTGCAATTAGACAATATAAAACGCAATTTAAAGACTAATATACAAAAACTTCAAAATGACAGAAACAAAACTTCAAAGTTAATAGGAGAGTACAAAAAAAATAACAAAGACAGCATCGCGCTAGAAAAAAATGTACATTTATTAAAATATAGTATCTCTAAAGAGGAAAGTAAACTTAATGAAATATCATTGGAATTAGATAATATACTTCTTCAATTGCCAAACCTTCCTTCAAAAGACGTTCCTGTAGGAAAAGATGATAGCTTTAATAAAGAAATATACAGAAGTAAGAATTTTAATATTCAAGATGACTGTATTTCACATGATGACTTAGGCAAAAATATTGACATGATGGACTTTGAAAATGCAGCAAAAATGTCAGGTGCACGGTTTGTAATTTTAAAGAAAGATCTTGCAAAATTAGAAAGAGCATTGTGTAACTTTATGATAGATCTGCATGTTCGCAAACACAGTTATATAGAGACTTCAACGCCACATCTGGTAAAAGATACCGCTCTCATAGGCACAGGACAATTGCCCAAATTTAAAGATGATTTATTTAATGTTAGTAATCAAAAATGGCTTATTCCAACAGCCGAAGTAACATTAACAAATTTGCATTCTAATAGTTTATTAAAAGCTGAGGATCTTCCTAAACGCTATGTTGCATTAACAAATTGCTTTAGGTCAGAAGCTGGTTCAGCTGGTTTGGATACGAAGGGTATGATTAGATTACATGAATTTAAGAAAGTAGAACTTGTCTCACTTGTTCAGCAAGAAAATTCAGAAGAAGAACTTGAGAGATTAACTAATTGTGCAAGCAGCGTTTTGGAATTATTACAGATTCCATTTAGAAAAGTTTTACTATCATCTGGGGATATGGGATTTTCTGCGAGTAAAACATATGATCTAGAGGTGTGGTTGCCTAGTCAAAAAAAATATAGAGAAATATCTAGTTGCTCGAATTGCAAAGATTTTCAATCAAGAAGATTAATTAGTCGATACAAAGATAATACAGGTAATAAGAAATTTATCCATACACTCAATGGTTCAGGTGTTGCTGTAGGTAGAGCATTAGTTGCTATAATAGAAAACTATCAGATGGGCAAGGAAAAAGTAAAAGTTCCTGATGTACTTATAGAGTATATGGGAGGACAAAGAGAAATTAGTATTTAGCATGCAAACAAAAGATAATTTAATTTTTTTAACAAATGATGATGGGTATTACTCAAAAGGATTAAAAAATTTAATAAAAGTAATTAAAGAAAATTCTATGCAAACTTTTACAGTAGCGCCAGAGAAAAACCAGTCAGGAAAAAGCCACTCTATAACAATAAATAAATTTATAAAAATAAAAAAAATAAATAAAAAAACATATATTTTAAATGGTACTCCGGTTGATTGTGTTTTACTAGGACTTCAAGAACTACTTCCTAAAAATACTAAACCTGTAATTTTGATGTCTGGCATAAATATCGGAGCTAATATGGGGCTTGACCTTCATTATTCCGGTACTGTAGCAGCTGCAAGAGAGGGTGCTTTGCATGGAATAACTTCAGTAGCTTTATCTATTCAAAAGAATGGAAAAAGAATTAACTGGGAAGGTCCTAATTATTTTATTCCAAAAATATTAGACACTATATTAGATTTAGGTATAGGAAAAAATAATTTCATAAATATAAATTTTCCGAACCTGGCTTTAAATAAAGTTTTAGGAATAAAGATTGTTGAATTAGGAAATAGAAAGCCAGGACAGACTCTAGAAAAGAAGAAAGTTAGGGGAGTAAACTATATAAGAATACCATCTGAAAGATTACAACATCAATCAGCAAAAAAAAATGAAGATGAATTTGAATTAAACAAAGGATTTATAACTCTGTCATTTCACAATTGCCTTGATAAAACACTAAACAAAAAAAATCCTAAAAAATATGAAATTATTAAGAGAAAAATTCTTGAATAATAGAGAATTACTTATAAAAATTCTTATTAGACTGAGAGGGAATGGTATTACTAATGAAAGATTACTAAATGTTGTTGAACAAATGCCTCCACATTATTTTATTAGTATTTTGAGAAAATATAAGCCTTTAGAACAAGTTAGTTTGGATGAAGTAGTAAATATTGTAAAAATATTTCAATTTTTATTAAAAGATTTAAAAAAAATTAGTAATTTTTTTATATCTGGTATTAACTCAGGCTGGAGCGTTTATATTGCAGCAAAATTAAGTAAGAGGGTTTACTGTCTGTTAAATAATCATCTTGATAAAAAAAGATTAGAAGAATTTTTTAAAGAAAGAAAAATAGACAATGTTTTTTTCAAAAGTGGAAACAATTTTGAACAATGGATTCCTGTAGCGCCATTTGATGTAATAATAGTAACTTCACCAGTAAAAAAAATCTCTCACAAGCTAAAAGAAAATATATCAAATAACGGACTATTAATGATACCTTTACTTGGGAATAATAAAACTGAATTTGTAAAAGTTAATACATTCGAACAACTACAAGTCCTTGATATAAACTATAAACTTTTAAATAGTAGCATCTTATGAAATATACTTTTATGAGGTCTATTGTAGCTCTACTATTAGTCTCTGCTCTTTTTGTTCTTAGTTCTTGTTCACAACAAATGCAAAAAGTAGAAATAATAAGAGGTATATTCAAATCCACAATTGCAAAAAAAACAGACGAAAGTATTACAATAATACCGGGCGACACTTTAGTCACATTATCCAAAAAATATAATACTACTATAAGTGAATTAATCAAAGTAAATAACATAAAGGCTCCGTATGTTTTAAAACCAGGAAAAAAGATTATTATTCCCAAATCTAGGGTGTATAAGATAAAAAAAAACGACACAGTTTACAGCATTGCTAAGTGCTACAAAATATCAATCAAAGAGATCAGAGATAAAAATAAAAAAATAAATGAAAAAAAGATGATAGTTGGAGATGCATTACTTTTACCTTACTACGCTAAAATTAATTACTGCAACGAATTAAGCAAAAATAAGAAAAAAGAAAGAATAAAAAATAAAAAAAATAAAACTAATAAATTTATTTTTTATTGGCCTACTAAAGGAAAAATTATTTCTACCTTCGGAGCAAAAAAAGGAGGAAGAAGAAATGATGGTATAAATATACTAGCAGCGGCAGGAAACCCAGTCCGAGCAGCTCTTTCAGGAAAAGTAATCTATAAAGGAAACGAACTACCCGCATGGGGTAACCTAATTTTACTAAAACATCGAAATGGCTGGACAACTGCATATGCGCATTTAGATAAATTTTTAGTAGAAGTTGGCGACATTATGAAAACTGGAGATTTAATTGGAGTTGTCGGAAAAACGGGTAACATAGATAAGATACAATTACATTTTCAAGTCAGAAAAAATTCTAAACCAGTTGACCCTCTTAGATATCTAAAAGAAAATTAGATTAATGTCATTAGAAACTTTCTGTAAAAAGGGATTTTACAAAATTAAGAGCTTCTCTTCCGGATCCAGAACCCCTTGTTAATCTCCAAGCTAAAGCCTTTTTTTTTATGACATCTACTGGAATAGAAATTTTATAAAATTTGCAATAATTAAATATAATTTTTAAGTAGGTTTCTTTACTAAATGATGGAAAAGACAGCCAAATGCCAAACCTATCTGATAAAGCAGAAATATCATCTTTTTTTTCTTTTTCATTGAGTTTATTAGAGGTAAAAGTTTTTGTTTCTTTAACCATATGTCTATAATTAGAGGTAGCATAGAAAATAATATTTGGTAGTTTTCTTAAAGAACCATCGAGAGTGCTTTTAAATAAAGAAAGTTCTCTTTCATAGTAATCGAATGAAAAATCATCACAAAATATTATAAATCTTTTCTCGGAGCTGTTTAAATTATTCATTAAGAAATTTAAATTTTCTAGCTTATAATTTTTCACTTCTATCATGGAAATATCAAAATCTCTGCAAACTTTTTCAAAAGCTAGTGTTATTAAAGATGATTTTCCTGTACCTCTGTCTCCCCATAGCAGTATATTATTTGAAGGATTTCCTTTAGCAAATTGAATGGTATTGTCTACAATTACTTTTTTTTGTTTATCTATATCTAAAAGCATATCAAGACTTAAGCTATTTTTAACTTTCAGCTGATCTAGTTTTTTTTCAGTCGCATTCCACTCATAAAAACCAAACTCCTTTGAAAATTGTTTATAATTTTGATTGCTTTCAATAGTTTTCAATGCAGAACTTATTGTTTTTAAGTTTTTTAAAATTTCTTTTTCTAAAGACATTTGATTTTAATTGAACTATATATTTTAATAATTGTAAATTTTAGATCTATTGCATTAGTATAGATCAAATGTATATTATACAAAAGGAGTGAATTAATAATGATAAGCTTTGCTTTAGCACAAAATACTCAATCTTCTGGTGGACAGGGACTTTTAGTTCAATTACTGCCTCTTATTTTAATTTTTGTTGTTTTTTACTTTCTATTAATTAGACCGCAACAAAAAAGGGTCAAACAACATAAAGAAATGGTTAATTCACTCAAGCCAGGATCAACAATAGTTACATCAGGAGGTATAGTAGCTAGGATAACTAAAATCCTAGATGATAATTTTATCTCTATAGAAGTATCTAGCGGTACGATAGTTAAATTAAAGCGGGATACGGTGGTTGAAGTATTGGAAAATTTACCCGAAAAGAATAAAAATTAATTATTTACAAAATGAAAAAACCATCATTTAAGTTTGTAACATCCGTTTTAATTGTTTTGTTTAGTCTTTACTTTTCAATACCTTCCTTAATTCAGAACAACAAAATTAAAGCATTATTTTCTGGTGATAATAGGATTAGATTAGGATTGGATTTGCAAGGTGGTTCACAATTGCTGCTCCAAGTTGAGACGGAACAAGCAATGTCAGAAAAACTTTCAAATATGTCAGAAGAAATAAGAGATTTATTTACAGATAATGAAGTTTTTTTCGATAATATAAGAAACGATGGTCAACAAATAGAAATTTATCTTGAAAGCTCATTTGAAAAAAGTAAGGTTGAAAGCCTATTAGAAAATTTATCTACAATAAATTATACTTTTGATACTGATAAACTTCTTATTCAATTCAAAGAAGATTATAAGAAGACTTTTGTGAGATCATTAATTCTTCAATCTTTAGAAATTGTAAGAAAAAGAATTGATGAAGTTGGAACAAATGAACCAGTAATTCAAGTGCAAGGAAAGAAAAGAATATTAGTTCAATTGCCTGGTCTAAAGGACCCAGAAAGAATAAAAAGATTACTTGGAAAAACTGCTAAAATGAATTTCAGACTAGTTGACGAAAAGGGAATGAATGTAATTAATGAAAAAAAATACTTTATTGGGTCAGAAGTGTTAAGTCACTCTGAAAACCCAATTGAGTATGTAGTGAAAAAGAGAATAGGTGTCAGTGGCGACAATTTAATTGATGCAAATGCTTCTGTAGACCAATTTAATGAGCCTGTTGTTTCCATTAGATTCGATAGTATTGGCGCAAGAAGGTTTGCTGACCTTACTTCTAAACATACAGGAGAAAGATTTGCGATTGTTCTAGATAATAAAGTAATCTCTGCCCCAGTTATTAGAGAGCCCATACCTACTGGAAATGCTCAAATTTCTGGGAATTTTACCTTCGAAACAGCAAATGACCTGGCTATTTTGCTAAGAGCTGGCTCTCTACCAGCACCTATAAGTATTTTAGAGGAAAGAAGTGTAGGTCCTAGTCTTGGTGAAGATTCAATTAAAGCAGGAACCTTCTCAGTTCTTATTGCCTTATCTCTAGTATTTATTTACATGATTTTTATTTATGGAAATCTGGGTATAATTGCTAATTTTGTACTAACGATAAATTTCTTATTTATTATTGCATGGATAGTACTTCTAGAAGCCACACTAACACTACCAGGTATAGCAGGAATAGCATTAACGGTAGGTATGGCAGTAGATGCTAATGTTTTAGTTTTTGAAAGAATTAGAGAAGAGAAAAAATTAGGAAG
>MDTD01056630.1_pt1 | contig 37001 bp, 35 predicted proteins | sample 811221 | NCBI WGS metagenome assembly MDTD01 (sample SAMN05326646, study PRJNA326480) | marine metagenome | isolation source: seawater | place: Pacific Ocean: South West | collected 2011
ACTCTCGTGAAACCTCAACTTCTCGAACCGCCCGGTGCGGACCCGCATGCCGGGTGGTGTGGGAGGGGCGGAACCTATTGGTTCCCCCCTATCCCGATACTCAGTTGGCGAAGAACATCCAGTCGAAGTAGTCGTGGAGGGCCAGCAGCGTGGCTTCCTCTTCCGGCTGGGTCAGTTCGAACAACAGGTCGGAGTGTTTGGCTTGTTTCATGGCGACACCTCTCTGTCAGACGATGGGGCCACCTCCCGTGGCCCGTGCAGCTTTGCTCCTGCATTCGCCGTGCCAAACCTCGGAGCTCGGTCCCGGAGCGGTTCGCCGGGGCTGTCCGGGGGGCGAAGGTGACGCTCCGATGCCTTCTTTGGGAGCCGCCTGCACCAGCCTGGGGCCCTGGTCGGAAGCCGCGCCCCGGTCAGGCCGGGGCGGTACTGACGTCTGCCCGCCCGACCTTGACCAGCGCGTAGCTCACGCCAATAAACAGCGAGCCAACGGCAATGGCCAGCAAGTACAGCGGCACCGCGCTGACGGCGTTGGGGATGGCCAGTACGAACAGGCCGCCGTGGGGGGCCATCAATTTCACCGAGAACAGCATGGACAGTGCCCCGGTGATGGCGCCGCCCACCATGCACACCGGAATCACCCGCAGCGGGTCCTTGGCCATGAACGGAATCGCGCCCTCGGAAATGAAGCACAGGCCCAGCACGAACGAAGCCCGACCGGCCTGCCGTTCGGCCTCGGCGAACTTGCGCGGAGCAATGAATGACGCCACGCCCATGCCGATGGCCGGTACCATGCCCGCCGCCATGATCGCGGCCATCGGTGCGGAACCGCCGCTGGCCTCGGACAGCAGGCCCACGCCAAAGGTGTAGGCGGCCTTGTTGACCGGGCCGCCGAGATCGAAGCACATCATGGCTCCGAGAATGGCGCCGAGCAGGATGGCGTGGGTGGTGCCCATGCTTTCCAGAAAACCGGTCAGGCCGTCCATGATCGCCGCCATCGGTTCACCGATGACGTAGATCATGCCCAGGCCGGTCACCAGGCTGGCGACCAGGGGGATGATCAGGATTGGCTTCAGGGAGTCGATGCTCTCGGGCAGGGGCAGCTTGCGGCTGACGAAGCGGGCGACGTATCCGGCCAGGAAACCCGCCACGATGCCGCCGAGGAAACCGGCCCCCAGGTCACTGGCCAGGTAGCCACCGATCATGCCCGGCGCCAACCCCGGTCGGTCGGCGATGGACCAGGCGATGTAGCCGGCCAGCAGCGGCACCATCAGTTTGAATGCGGTGCCGCCGCCGATCTGCATCAGGGCCGCTGCCAGGGTGCCTTCCTCCTGGAAAGCTTCAATCCCGAACACGAAGGACAGCGCAATCAGCAGGCCGCCGGCCACCACCATCGGCAGCATGAAGGAAACCCCGGTCAGCAGGTGTTTGTACGGGCCCCGTTTTGCGCCGCTGCTTCGGGCTTTGGGCGGGTTGCCTTCAAACTCCCGAGCGTGGGCGATGGCCTCCCGGAGTGTTTCCGCCGGCTGCTTCAGGGCGGTGCTGGTGGAGGTGCGCCACACCCGCTTGCCGGCGAAGCGGCTGGGGTCCACTTCGATGTCGCAGGCCAGGATCACCAGGTCCGCCCGCGCCACGGCGGTGGTGTCGGGCGGGGTCTCCGCGCCGCCGTCCGGCCCCCGCAGGTCGGTGGTGACCGACCAGCCACGTTGCCGGGCCGCCCGCGTCAGCGCTCGGGCGGCGAGAAATCGGGTGGCCACGCCCTGGGGGCAGGCGGTCACAATCATCACATTCATCTTGGCATCTCCCCGGTGTTGTTGTGCCCGGGCCCGCGTTGAACCCGGGTGAGTTGGAGCAGGGTGGGAAGGTCCGCCGCGTCGGGATGACCGACGCCAACGTGTCGCACGCATTCGGCGGACAGGGCCGTGGCGAACCGGAGCACCTCGGGGGCCGGCCATTGCTTCAGCATCCCGTGCAGCATGGCGGCCAGCAGGGTGTCGCCGGCACAGACGGTGCTGACCGCCCGGACCGGTGGCACCTGGGCCTGAAACGTGCCGCCGGGAGCGAGCCAGAGCACGCCGTCGGCGCCCAGTGAGACGATGACTTGCGCCACGCCGCCGGCCTGAAGCCGGCGTGCGGCCGACCTCACCGAGGCCAGGTCCGGCAGCGGGTGTCCGGCCCATTCCGACAGCTCCTCGGCATTGGGTTTCAGCGCGAAGGGGCGGGCAGCAACACCGGCCGTCAGGGCGTCCCCGGAGGTGTCCAGCCATACCGGAATGCCGGCGTCACCGGCCTGTTGCACCAGCCGGGCCAGCCCGCTGGCGGGCAGGCCCGGCGGCAGACTGCCACCGATCACCACGGCATCGCAGCCCGCGAGTTCGGAGGCCAGGCGCCGTTGCAGCGGCTCCAGGGCGGTGTCCGGTACCGGTGTGCCGGTGCCGTTCAGGTCGGTGAGCCGGCCATCGGATTCGGCGATCTTGACGTTGATCCGGTTCTGCCCGGGAATGCGCAGGAACCGGTCCCGCAACCCCTCGGCCTCGAACAGTCGCTCGAACGGCGCCGCGTTGGCCTCGCCCAGCAGTCCGGTGACGGTGACGGTGTGGCCGAGCCGCGCCAGTACCCGGGCCACGTTGATCCCCTTGCCGGCCGGCTCCAGCCGGGTATTGGCGGTGCGGTTGACCTCGCCCAGTGCCAGGCGCGGGGTTTCCACGCTCAGGTCCAGGGCCGGATTCAGGGTCACGGTGAGAATGTGGGCCATCAGCCGGCCTCCAGGGCGTCGCGGACCTCGGCGGCGGTGGCCAGGGACAGAGCCCGGTGTGCCTGCCGGCGGGCCGTGGCGAGGTCCAGGTTGCGGATGCATGCCTTCACCAGCGGGACCCGGCGGCTGGTGACCGAGAGCTCGTCCACGCCGAGGCCGACCAGTACCGGAACGGCTTGGGGGTCGGAGGCCAGCTCGCCGCACACTCCGACCCAGCGGCCATGGTCGTGGGCCGCTTCCACCGTCATCCGAATCAGCCTCAGAACCGCCGGGTGCAGGCCGTCCGCCTCGGCGGACAGTGTGCCGTGACCGCGGTCGATGGCCAGGGTGTACTGCGTCAGGTCATTGGTGCCAATGGAAAAGAAGTCCACCTCGGGGGCCAGGCTCTGGGCCAGCAGGGCACAGGAGGGCACCTCGACCATGACCCCGACCTGGAGGTCGGCGACCGGAACGTCCGCCTGCACCCGGTCGACGATCGCCCGGGCTGCCCGGAACTCCGCCACATCCTTCACCATGGGAAACATGATGCGCAGGGGGCGGTCGCCGGCGGCGGTCAGCAGGGCCCGCACCTGGGTTTCGAGAATGTCCGGCCGGGACAGGGACAGCCGGATGCCGCGCATCCCCAAGAACGGGTTGTCCTCCCGGGGCAGGGGCCAGTAGTCCAGCGGTTTGTCACCGCCTACGTCCAGGGTCCGGGCCACCAGCGGCCGTCCGTCCAGGGCCGCAAACGCCTGCCGGTACTCGTGGACTTGCGTCTCCAGGTCCGGCGCCTCCGGGTGTGCCATGAAAATGAATTCGGTCCGGAGCAGGCCAACGCCATCGGCGCCCCGTGCCACCGCATCCGGTGTGTGGGCGGTGTTGCCCAGGTTGGCACAGACTTCAACGGTATGGCCGTCCGTCGTTGTCGCCGGCTGATGGCGGCATTCGTGGGCCCGGGCCTGCAGCGCCGACAGGTGTTCCAGGCGGCGGTGAATGCGCTCCCGGCGCTCGCGGCCCGGGTTGGCGACCAGACAGCCCCGTTCGCCGTCCACCACCAGGTCGGTGCCGTCGGCAAGAGTCAGTACCCGCTCACCGGCCCCAACCACCGCTGGCAGGCCCAGGGCCCGAGCCAGGATTGCGCTGTGGGCGGTCGCTCCGCCCCGGGCGGTCACCAGGCCGCGTACCCGGGTGAGGTCGAGCCGGGCCACATCCGAGGGACCCAGGTCCTCCGCCACCAGAACATAGGGTGTATCCGGCGGGGTCGGCAGGGCCGCGCCGCACAGGTTGGCCAGTACCCGTCGGCCGACGTCCCTCAGGTCCGCGGCCCGCTCCGCCAGTACCCGGTCGGCAAGAGTTTCCTGGGCCCGGGCCGCGGTCTCGATGGCTCGCCACCAGGCAGCCTCGGCGGACGCGCCCTCGTGGATGGCTTCGACGGCGGCCTGATACAGGTCCTCGTCCCGCAGCATTTCCACATGGACCGAGAGAATGGGCGCGGCCTCGCCGCCCTCGGCCTGACGGATCAGAGTTTGCAGCTGCCCGGCGGCGTCCTTCAAGGCCTGTTGCAGACGCCGGATCTGCTCTGCGCCGTCGTTGGCCGTATCCGGGTAAGTCAGGGTGGGGGGGCGCATCACGAACGCCGGAGCCAGTGCCAGTCCCGGCGAGGCGGCAACGGCTTTGATCGGCTGGTCGTCCACCAGGGGGGCCGGCGGCTCGAGGTCGGCGTGGGGCGCGCGGGTTTCCGCCGTGGCCAGGGGCGCAACCGCCTCGCCCAGCCCCTCGTGAATGGCCCGGGTCAGGGCGGCGATGGCCTGTTCGGCGTCCTCGCCGGTGGCGGAGAGGCGCAGGGTCTGGCCCCGGCGCGCACCCAGTCCGATTACCCGGGTCAGGCTGGTGGCCGATACCGCCGGGCCGTCGCCCTCCAGGAGCCGGATTCGGATGTGGGCGTTGTGGCGGCGGGCCTCCTGGACCAAGTGCTTGGCGGGGCGGGCGTGCAGCCCAGGGTGGTTAAGCAGGGTCACCGTCGCCGTGACCGCCGGCCCGGCTTCCCCCGACATTCCGGCCAGCCATGCCTCGGCGTCCAGACGGTCCATGGGGGCGTTGCCGGCCAGGATGTGGTCGATCCGTTCCAGCAGCTCGTCGGCCGCATCCCGGGGTGCCGCCAGACAGAACACGCCCTGAAGCCCGGGTGTCGGTGTTGCCGGAGTGGCCAGGGCCAGGGCCGGATGCCGGGCCCCCTCGGTGTGATGGCTCAGCCAGAACCCCCGGCCCAGATCGATGGGGTTTTGCTCGGCGATCCGGGCCAGGAAGCCGGTGTCGATGCAGTGCAGGCGATGCAGACGGGCGGCGGCCACCAGGGCGAGTTCGGCGGGGCTGGTGGCCGCGACGCCGAGGCACAGGGTTTCGCGGTCGCACTTCGGGGTAACGGGGGTGCGGGAAAGACGGGCCGCCAGGTCGCCGGCATCGGTGATTCGGGACAGGGTGTCCGGCAGGCCGGGGGTGTCGAGAACGCGGGTGAGATGGCGCAGGATGTCCAGGTGCTCGTCCGACTGGGCGGCAATGGCCACCAGCACGTGCACCCGGGCGCCATCATGCCAGGTGATGCCGTCGGGAAACTGCAGCACGCGGACGCCGGTCGCCACCACCGCGCCCCGGCTTTCGGGGGTGCCATGGGGGATGGCGATGCCATGGCCGAGAACCGTGGACGACTGCCGCTCCCGGGTCATCATGCCATCAAGGTAGTCGGGGGTGGTATAGCCGGCCTGTTCCAGGTCCCGGGCGGCCTGTGCCAGTGCTTCCTTCCAGTCTGTGGCCCGGGCACCCAGTCGAATGTCGTTGGCGGTCAGCGTCAGCATGTCGGGCGCCTCGCGTTGTTGTTTTGAATGCGGGTTTATTTTTGCTGAATCGTGTCAGCAAACGTAAAATCGATGATGAAACAGATATCATTGGAAATCAAGCCATCGTGTCACCGGAGTTGTGCCCATGACCCTCGCCGAACTTGCCCGACTCGCCGGCGTGTCGAGAACCACCGCCAGCTATGTCATGAACGGACAGGGGGCCGCCCGCCGAATCAAACCGGAGACCATTGAGCGGGTGCTGGCGCTGGCCCGGGCGCACAATTTCCAGGTGGACGCCCAGGCCGCGGCCCTGCGTGGCGGCGCCAGCCGAACCCTGGGCTTCATCCTGCCGGACCTGGAAAACAGCAGCTACGCCCGGCTGGCGAAACTGCTGGAGCAGGGGGCCCGCGCCCAGGGGTACCAGTTGCTGATTGCCGGCTCCGATGACGATCCGGACACCGAGCAGTCCCTGGCCCTGGCCCTGAAAGCGCGCCGCTGCGACGCCCTGATCGTGGCCAGTGCCCTGGCCCAGGACGACCCGTTCTATCCGGGCCTGCAACAGGACGGCCTGCCGGTGATCGCGGTGGACCGCGCCCAGTCGCCGGGGCAAATCCGCTGCGTGGTGAGCGACAACCGCAGTGCGGCTCGGGCCCTGACCGAGTCGGTGCTGACAGCGGATACCGGGACCGTGGCGTGGCTGGATGCGGTGCCCGAAATTGCCATGACCCGCGAACGCCGGGCGGGCTTCCTGGCCGCCACGGCTCAGGCCGGTGTGGTGTCCCGGGTGGACAGCGGGCCCCGCTACAACCGTGCCTCCGGCGCCGCCATGATGCGCCGGCTGCTGCAGCGCCATGGCTTGCCGGATGCTTTGGTCACAGCCTCATTCACGTTGCTGCAGGGGGTGCTGGATGTATTGCTGGAGCAGCCGGGCGGTCTGCCAAGGGAGCTTCGCCTGGCGACCTTCGGCGACGACCGGTTGCTGGACTTTCTGCCGCTGGCGGTCAATTCGCTGCCGCAGGATCACGAGGCCATTGCCCGGGCCACTCTGGAGCAGGCGCTGGCGGCGGTGGCGGGCGAGGGGACGGTGGCGACGGTGACCATCAACCGTACGCTGCGCGTGCGCCGGCGCTGAGCTGGACTCGGCGCCGGCCCGCAAACAAAAAGCCCCGGCCGGAGCCGGGGCTTTTGGGGGCCAATGCCCAGGGGTAGGTTTAGAAGTTGTACTGCGCGGCGAACAAAATGCGATTCGCGTCAGCAGAGTCTCCACCATACGTTTCTTGATCAAAGTAACCGTATTCAACGCCCATCATGACGTTCTTAACGGGAGTCCACATATAGTTGAGCATGATGTTCTGGTTGGTTTCTGCATCTGCATTTGTTGCCGCACCAGCGTCAAAGGCATCATCCAGATCCATTTTGGTCATGCCATAGCCAAGATTGATGCTACGGCCGTTGCCCAGATCAAGGCTCATACCGATGGAACCGCCATAAGCCGCGATGGTTTCTATACTGTCACCATCCACATAGGCACTGGCGCCATAGTAGTTGTCTCCGGAACGCCACAGGTAACCGGTTGCACCATCGGTGTAGTTGAGTGCGCCCTGGATGGTCAGGTTGTCGGTTACAGAAAACTTGGCAGCTCCAAAGACCGCGTAGCCCAGAGCACTATCATCATCGCCGTCATCGAAGGTTACTTGACTGATAAGGGCTGCTGCGGAATAGGAAAAACCGTCCATCGAGTCTTCCAGACGCGCAGTAAATGCGGGAGCAGAGGTTCTTCCGGAGTCATTTGCTATGGCCTGAGGCTTGGATCTTCCAGAGAAAAAGAGAGTGCTCCTGTCGTATAGCGGATCTGTTCGGTGCGATCTTGGCTGCCGGCGGTACCTGCCAAGCTGTCGAAATCGAGGGTAGGCGTGTTGCCGACAAAGCTGGTGTAGTTGGACCACGTGCGCCCAGCGAGGACGCCCATATATGTACCGTAAGCATGGCGCATCCGGAGGCTGCCCGCACCATTTCCTGAGCCCCGGAAGTCACCTTCAACATTTATGGTAACTCCTGATGAGTGCTTTACCTTGACGCCAATGCGGCTTTGTTGAACATCCGCGCCAAAGTGGCCTTTGACATCTTCATCAGCCGGAGAGAATGAGCCTGCTCGGGTGGACACAGCACGGTTATCATCAATATCGTAGCTCATATTGAGTCGAGCATACCCATACAGGCTGGCTTCTACATCATCGCCGACATCCAGAGTAAGGGCGCCAGCCTGCCCCGCCATGCCCAGTGCACCGGCGATGGCCGCCGCACGAATAGCCAGTCTCAGTTTGTTATTGCTTTGCATCGTTGTTGTCTCCACACATTTATTGTTGTTGGACCCACCAACAAAGTAGTTACGAATCTGTGACAATTCAAATGAAATCGCCGATTCTTTAGACGAAGGTCTATAGCCACTTTTCGTTGATATACAAACATCTGTGCTACACCTTGGGGCGTGCCGGGCGTAGCGCTTCCCGGGTCGCTGGAAGGCGGTCGTCAGGGGCGGCAGATGTGCTTGCGTGCCGAGTGTCGTATATGATGGGGCGATCCGCGCCCAGGGTGGCTGCGGAACCGGAACAATGCCTGCTATGTTAACGAGTTGAATCCCGCTGAGAGACACGTATGAACAAAGAGCCTGTTACCCGCGAGTTGTTTGATGAAGTCATGGTGCCCAACTATGCCCCCGGCAAGGTGATCCCGGTGCGTGGCGAGGGCTCTCGAATCTGGGACCAGGACGGGCGGGTGTATGTGGACCTCCAGGGCGGGATTGCCGTCACCTGTCTGGGCCACTCCCACCCCGGCCTGATCGGCGCGCTGCAGGAGCAGGCGGAGAAGATCTGGCACCTGTCCAACGTTATGACCAACGAGCCGGCGCTCCGGCTGGCCAAGACCCTGTGCGACCTGACCTTCGCCGAACGGGTGTTTTTCGCCAACTCCGGTGGCGAGGCCAATGAGGCGGCCTTCAAGCTGGCGCGCCGGTATGCCTGGGAGCACTACGGTCCCGACAAGCACGAGATCATCGCCTTCCGCAATGCCTTCCACGGCCGCACCCTGTTCACCGTCAGCGTCGGAGGCCAGCCCAAGTACCTGGAAGGCTTCGAGCCGGCGCCGGCCGGCATCCATCACGCCGAATACAACAACCTGGACTCGGTCCGGGCACTGATTTCGAAGGAGAAGACCTGTGCCGTCGTGGTGGAACCGATCCAGGGCGAGGGCGGGGTGCTGCCCGCCGATCCCGAGTTCCTGAAGGGGCTGCGCCAGCTCTGTGACGAGCACGATGCCCTGCTGGTGTTCGATGAGGTGCAGACCGGCGTTGGCCGTACCGGTCATCTGTACGCCTATGAGATGTACGATGTGGTGCCGGACATCCTGTCCACCGCCAAGGGCCTGGGCGGCGGTTTCCCGGTGGCGGCCATGCTCACCACCGCCAAGGTGGCGGCGAGCCTGGGCGTGGGCACCCACGGCAGCACCTATGGCGGCAACGCCCTGGCCTGTGCCGTGGCGCAGAAGGTGATCGACACCGTCAGCCAGCCGGAGATTCTGAAGGGCGTGAAGACCCGTTCGGAACGGCTGAAGAAGGGCATGATGGCCATTGGCGAGCGCTACGGCGTGTTCAGTGAGGTGCGTGGCGCCGGCCTGCTGCTGGGCTGCGTGCTGACCGAGGCCTGGCAGGGTCGGGCGCGGGATTTCCTCAACGCCGGTCTGGATGAGGGTGTGATGGTGCTGGTGGCCGGGGCCAATGTGGTTCGTCTGGCGCCGTCGCTGATCATCCCTGAACCGGACATCGACGAGGCGCTCGAGCGCTTCGAGGCGGCGGTCAAGAAGTTGACGGCCTGACGACCACCGGAGATCGCGTGCGGTCACGGCGGTGCGCGATCACGACCGGCGGAGGGAACGACTCGACGATATGAAGGGATGACTATGTGGCTAGTCCGTCCGGCACGACCGGATGATTTGCAATCGATTCTCGAGATTGCCGGAGCCCAGGGCGCACGACTGTCCTCCACGCTGCCCAAGCAGGAGGAGGCCCTGGCCCGGAAAATCGAACACTCGCAGGCGTCGTTCGCCGGGGCCAACGACCCGGAGCTTCCGCCCCGGTTTCTGTTCGTGCTGGAAGATACCCGGACCGGCACCCTGCACGGTACCGCCGGTATCGACAGCCGGGCCGGCAACGGCCAGCCGTTCTACAACTACCGGCGGGACGCCCTGATTCACGCTTCCCACGAGCTGGGGATCTCGCGTCGGGTCGAGGTGTTGTACCCCAGTCATGGCCTGACCGACCGCACTCTGCTGTGCTCTTTCACGACCCGCCCGGAGCGGGTGGGCACGGAAGCGTTCGAGCTGCTGTCCCGGGCGCGGATGCTGTTTATTGCCGAACATCGGTCCTGGTTTGGCAGCCGCATGGTGGTGGAGATTCAGGGCGTACAGCACGAAAACGGCCGGGTGCCGTTCTGGGACAGCCTCGGTCGCCACTTCTTCAACATGGATTTCCAGGCGGCGGACCAGTACTCCAGCCTGCTGAGCAAAACCTTCATCGCCGAGCTGATGCCGCCGAATCCCATCTACGTGACCCTGTTGTCGCCGGAAGCGCAGGCGGCCCTGGGTCAGCCACACCGCCTGACCGTCCCGAATCTGGAACTGCTTCAGCGGGAAGGTTTCCAGGCCGGCAACTACCTCGATATTTTCGACGCCGGTCCGGTGCTGGAGGCACGCACCGATACCCTGCGCACCCTGGTGACCAGCCACCGCAAGACCCTGCATGGCAGCCACGACGACTCCGGCGAGACCTGCCTGATCGCTGGGGGCGAGGGCAGCGGGTTTCGCTGTACCCTGGCCCGGGCGACGGACACCCTGGAAGGGGATGTCCGGGTGCCGGTGGAAACCTGGCACCTGCTGGAAAAGAGCGCCGGCGACACCGTAAGGATGGCACCGCTATGACCCGAAACCGAAACACGGAGGGCCGCCGATGCTGGTGATACGGCCCCTGCAGCAAGGCGATTTGGACGATCTCTACGCCATGGCACTCAACGCCGGCAAGGGTCTGACCACCCTGCCGGCGGACCGGGATCTGCTCCAGCGCAAGATTGACCTGGCCCAGGATACTTTCAACCAGCGGTGCGAGCCGGAGGCCGGGTTGTACCTGTTTGCCCTGGAGGACACCGAGGCCGGTCGCACGGTGGGCATCAGCGGCATCCAAGCGCGGGTGGGGCTGGACGAGGTGTTCTACAACTACCGTCTGAGCCTTACGGTGAACGCGTCCCGGGAATTGGGGGTGCATGTGCGCACGCCCACGCTGCAGCTGTCCAATGACATGACCGACACCAGCGAGATTTGCTCGCTGCTGCTGGCCAGCGACTACAAGGGCGGCGGCAACGGCCTGTTGCTGTCCCGCTGCCGCTTTATGTATCTGGACGAGTTCCGCAAGCACTTTTCGGACAAGGTGTTCGCGGAGATGCGGGGCGTTTCCGACGCGCAGGGGCGCAGTCCCCTGTGGGATGCCCTGGGCAGCAAGTTTTTTGACATGGAGTTCGGTGAGGCGGACCGGCTGTCGGGGCTGGGTAACAAATCCTTCATCGCCGAGCTGATGCCGAAGTATCCGATCTATCTGTCGATGCTGCCGGAGTCGGCCCGGGCGGTCATCGGCCAGGTGCACGAGAACACCCGGCCGGCGCTCAGGATGCTGCAGGCGGAGGGCTTCAACTTCAATGGCCTGGTGGACATCTTCGATGGCGGCCCGGTGGTCGAGGCCTTCGTACACAACATCCGCACCGTGCGCGAGAGCGTGACCCGGTATGTTCTGGTCACCCAGAAACCGGTCCCCCTGGAGGTGCCGCCGGCGGAACGGGTGATGGTATCCAACCGCTCGTTCCAGGACTTTCGTGTCACCACCCTGCCGACCCCCTGTGTCGGCACGGAGACCGTCCGCATGTCGCCGGCCGTGGCTGAGGTGCTGGGCGTCGAGTCCGGCGACTCGGTGCGCGTGGCGCCCCTGAAGGAGGGCGGCCGCTGGCCGGGCCCCGCCGGCAGGGACGGTGAACAGGAACATGAGACAAGACCCGGCAGGGTCCGCAGGCACCGCAGCCACTCTTCGTGGGGCTGAGGCGTGGACAACCGGAAATTTCAGTACCGGGAAGGAGTAAACCATGACGAACCTGACAGGTGAGATTTACATCGACGGGCTGTGGCTGATGGGGCACGGTGCGTCTTTTGATTCATTGCAGCCGGTGACCGGCGACATTGTTTGGGAGGGGGCCGGCGCCAGCCTGGAAGATGTGGATGCGGCGGTGCGGGAGGCCCGCAAGGCGTTTCTGGCGTGGCGCCGGCGCGGCTTTGCCGAGCGGCAGGCTGTGGTGGAAGCGTTCCGGGATCAGCTGGAGGCCAACAAGGAAGCCCTGGCGCACCAGATTGGCCTGGAAACCGGCAAGCCGCTGTGGGAGTCGCGCACGGAAGTGGCGGCCATGATCGGCAAGATCGGCATTTCCATCGAGGCCTACCACAAGCGCACCGGCTACTCGGAATCGGAGGTGGCGGGTGGCCAGGCGGTGCTGCGGCACCGACCCCACGGCGTGGTGGCGGTGTTTGGCCCCTACAACTTCCCCGGCCATCTGCCGAACGGCCATATCGTACCGGCGTTGCTGGCCGGCAACACCGTAGTGTTCAAACCCAGTGAGCTGACCCCCGGGGTCGCGGAGATGACGGTCCGGCTGTGGCAGAAAGCCGGGGTGCCGGACGGAGTGATCAACCTGGTCCAGGGCGGTAGCGATACCGGCAAGTGCCTGGCCAGCCATCCCCTGATTGACGGCCTGTTCTTCACCGGCAGCTCCACCGTGGGCCACCTGCTGCACCAGCAGTTCGGGGGCCAGCCTGAGAAGATTCTGGCTCTGGAAATGGGGGGCAACAACCCGCTGATCGTTCAGGATGTGTCCGATCTCGACGGGGCAGTGCACCATGCCATTCAGTCCGCCTTCCTGTCGGCGGGGCAGCGCTGCACCTGTGCCCGGCGCCTGCTGGTGCCCAAGGGGCGCAAGGGCGACCAGTTCGTGGAGCGGCTGGTGGCGGTGGCCAGCCGTATTCAGGTCGGCGCCTTCGACGACGAGCCCCAACCGTTTATGGGCTCGGTGATCTCGCCCAAGGCCGCAGAGCAGCTGCTGGCCGCCCAGGCGAACCTGCGGTCGCTGGGCGCGCGCTCCCTGCTGGAAATGAAGCAGCTGAAGCCGAACACCGGCCTGCTGTCACCGGGCATCGTGGACGGTACCGGTGCCGAGCTGCCGGACGAGGAGTATTTCGGACCGCTGCTCACGGTGTATCGCTACAAGAGCTTCGACGACGCCCTGGCGCTGGCCAACCAGACGCGCTTCGGCCTGTCGGCCGGCCTGCTGTCCGACGACCGCAAACTGTTCGACCGGCTGGGGGAGGAAGTTCGCGCCGGCGTGGTCAACTGGAACCGGCCGCTGACCGGCGCCAGCAGCGCCGCGCCTTTCGGCGGAGTGGGGGCCAGCGGCAACCATCGTCCCAGCGCCTACTACGCGGCGGACTATTGCGCCTGGCCCATGGCCTCCCTGGAAGCACCCAAGAGCGAGGTGCCCGAATCCCTGGCGCCGGGGCTGAACTTTGACTGACAGGACGGAAACCATGAGCCAACACGCGGTGGAAGCGAACTTTGACGGCCTGGTCGGGCCGACCCACAATTACGCGGGCCTGTCCTGGGGTAATGTGGCCTCCAAGGCCAACGTGCATGCCGTCTCCAATCCCCGGGAGGCGGCCCTTCAGGGACTGGCGAAGATGAAGCGGCTGGCGGACCGGGGCTACGCCCAGGGTATCCTGCCCCCCCACGAGCGGCCGCATCTGCCAACCCTGCGCCGGCTTGGTTACGCCGGCACCGACACCGATATCCTGGCGAAGGTCGCGCGGGAAGCGCCGGCGCTGCTGACGGCGGTTTCTTCCGCCTCGGCCATGTGGACCGCCAATGCGGCCACGGTGTCCCCCAGTGCCGATACCTCAGACGGCCGGGTTCATTTCACACCGGCCAACCTGAGCGCCAAGTTCCACCGAGCCATCGAGCACGAGGTCACCGGCCGGTCGCTCCGGGCGATCTTCGCGGACGAGCGGTATTTCGCCCATCATCCGGCGTTGCCGTCGGTTGCTCACTTTGGTGACGAGGGGGCGGCCAACCACACCCGTCTGTGTGCCGGTTACGGGGCGCCGGGGGTGGAGTTGTTCGTGTATGGCCGGGTGGCCTTCAACGAGGATGCCCCGGCGCCGACGCGTTTCCCGGCCCGGCAGACTCTTGAGGCCTCCCAGGCGATCGCCCGGCTGCATGGCCTGGCGGACGCACACCGGGTCTTCGCCCAACAGAACCCAGCCGCCATTGACGCGGGGGTGTTCCACAACGACGTGATCGCGGTTGGCAACGGCAACACCCTGTTCTACCACGAGCTGGCATTCCTGGACGAGGCGCGGACCCTGGCCGATATCCGTGCCCGCCTGACCGGGACCGAGCTGCACGCGATCCGGGTGGACGCCGCCGAGGTGCCGATCGAGGATGCGGTAGCCTCTTACCTGTTCAACAGTCAGCTGCTGGAGGCTCCGGGGGGCATGTTGCTGGCGGTGCCCGGCGAGTGCCGGGAGGTGGCCTCGGTGAGCCGGTATCTGGACCGGCTGGTGGCTTCCGGTGGCCCGATCCAGGCGGTGGAGGTGTTCGACGTTAAGCAGTCCATGAAAAACGGCGGCGGGCCCGCTTGTTTGCGGTTGAGGGTGGTGCTGACGGACGAGGAACGGCAGGCGGTCAATCCGGGGGCTTGGCTCACCGATGCGCTGTACGCGAAGCTCACTGCCTGGGTAGAGCGGCACTACCGCGACCGCCTGAGCCAGGATGATCTGGCCGATCCGAAGCTCCTGGACGAGGTGCGCACGGCTCTGGACGAGCTCACCGGCCTTCTGGGGCTGGGGTCGATCTACGACTTCCAGCGCTGACACCGGCCGTGCGCCTTCAGGCCCGGATGGACGACGTCAGCATGTCCATGGTGTGACGGATGAGGGTGTCCGCGGGAAAGTCGTGGGCGCCCTCGGCCATTTCTGCTTGGCACAGCAGGATCACGCCGTGCAGGGCGCCGCGCAGATACAGGGCGGTCTGGAACGGGTCCCGGATGCGCTCGCGGCTGAGCGTGCCATCCTCCAGACCCTGCCGGATGGCCCCCACCATCAGGTCCATCAGGGCCGCCTTTGAACACAACATGTCCTTGGCCTGGCGTTCATCCGCTTCCGCCATCGCCGTTGAGGCCTTGGTGAGGGCGGAGAAGTAGTCCGGCTGCTCCAGATAGAAGCGGTAATAGGCTTCCCCCATGGCTCGGATCTGGGCCAGACCGTCCTGCTCTGTACCCCGTGCCTGCTCGAAACGCGCCACCAGGCTTTGCCCGGCGCGCAGCATGATGCCGCGCTGGATCGCGGCCTTGTCCTTGAAGTAGACGTAGAGCAGGGCCCGACTCAGGCTGGCGGTCCGGGCGATGTCGTCCATCGACGTGCGGTCGTAGCCTTTCTCCGAAAACACCTGCTCGGCGGCATCCAGGATGGCGTCGTAACGGGCTTGGCGTTCCCGTTCCCTACGTGATTTCAAGGCGTTGCTCATAGGCAGTGTCCGTTTGCTTGGCCATGGTCGGAATGATACCCGACTCTGCCGGAAAACCGGTGATTGACAAAGTGTCAAAGAATGACATGATGTCGTGAAATGGTCCAGGTTCGGGCCGGGGCCGGAGGCGCCGTGCGTCCGGAAGGCGCATGCGGAGGGGGGCACTCGAATGGGAAGCGACGTTATGACAACACTGCGTATTTTTGTGGTTCCCCTGCTGGCGACGAGCCTGGCACTGGCGGGGTGCAAGACCGGCGAGGTGGACGCCGGCAGTCAGGCGCCGGCGGTGTCCGTGCGGGTGGCGGAGGGGACCGCCGCCGATACCCAGGGTGTGCCGCTGCGATTTTCCGGCATCGTCCGGGCTTCCCAGCGTGCCACGCTGACGTTTCAGGTCAGTGGCACCCTGAAGGCCAGGGGGGTGGAGCTGGGGCAGGGGGTTGCCGCGGGCGAGGTTCTGGCCCGGGTCTACAACCCCGCGCTGGAGCCGGCCCGGGATTCCGCCCGGGCCCGTCTGGATGAATTGACCGCCCAATATGAGCAGGCCGGGCGTGAGTGGGAGCGGGCCAGCCGGTTGCATCAGCGGGGCGTGGTGTCCGAGCAGAACCTGGAACAGATCGCGGCCCGTCGGGATGCCCTGAAGGCGAGTGTGGCGACGGCCGAGGCTGCGCTTGCGGAGGCGTCCCGACGGTTGGAGGAAAGTGCCCTGCGGGCCCCGTTCGCGGGGCGAGTCGAGGCCCTGCTGGTGGAAAAAGGGGAGTTCGTGGCGGCGGGCCAGCCGGTGATGCGGCTGTCGTCGCCGGCGGGTCAGGAGGTGGAAATCCGGGTGCCGGCGTACCTTCTGGAACAGATCCGGCTTGGGCAGTCGGTACCGGTGTGGCCGGTTCAGGACCGGTCGTTGCCGCCGGTGACCGGGGCGGTGGTGGAAATTGCCCAGGCCAGTGCCATTCGGGGGGAGCTGCATCCGGTGCTGGTGCGTCTGCCGGAGGCGGCGCTGTCGTCCGGCCAGCCGGTCGAGGTCGGGATCCGTCCCCGGTACCGGGGCGCGCTGACGGTGCCCTTGCTGGCGGTGGTCCGGGACGTGGACGGCACCCGAGTGTTTCGGGTGCGGGGGCGACGGGCGGAACGGGTGCCGGTTGCGGTGGAACGGGTGGTCGGCGAGCGGGTGGTGGTTCGGTCTGAGACATTGCGGGCCGGTGATCGGGTGGTGTACGCCGGCATGACCCGGCTGGTGGACGGCGATGCCGTGGAGGTGCGGTGATGACCGGGCTGCTGCTCCGCTACCAGCGGTTGCTTGGCATGGTGGTGCTGATGCTCTGCCTGCTGGGGGTCGCCGCTTATGGCACCATGCCGCGCCAGGAGGATCCGTCGTTTCCCTATCGGGCCGGGATGATCACCGTGACCTACCCCGGGGCCAGTGCCGAGTCGGTGGAGCGTCTGGTGCTGCGCCCGCTGGCGGATGAACTCCGGCAGGTGGAGGAGGTGGAATACACCCAGGGCACGGCCCGTAATGGGGTAGCGCTGGTCAGGCTGCGCCTGCAGGATGCCATCTACGATACCGATCCGGCCTGGGACCGCGTTCGTCAGGCCATGGAGCGGGCCCGCCTGGACTTTCCGGACGAGGTCGGGCGGATGTCCCTGGACGATCGCCTGATCGATATCCCCACCATCGTGTTGGCGGTATCCGGTTCGCCCTCGGTCACGGAGCTGACGGCGGTGGCCGAGCGCCTGAAACAGAACCTGGCGGACCTCCCGGGACTGTCCCGCATCGAGCTGGACGGCGATGCCGACGAGCAGATCACCCTGGCGCTGGACGATGCCGCGCTTTACCGCCTCGGGCTGTCGCCGTCGGTGGTCCTGGAAACCCTGGCCCGGCGCAACCGGACCTTTCCCGGTGGGTTCGTGGTGGTGGCCGGGCGCCGGGTGTCGGTGCTGCCCAACAGCGAGTTCGCCGATATCGAGGCGATCCGGGCCACGCCGATCGAGCTGCCTGACGGCTCCCAGGTGCCCCTGGCCGCGCTCGCGGAAGTTTGGCGAGGTCCTGCCGAGCCCCGTCAGCCGGAAACCTGGTTCGACGGCGAGCGGGTGGTGCTGGTGTCACTGATCATGGAGGAGGGCCGCACCGATGCCATCCGTTTGGGCGAGCGGGTGCGTGAGCGGGTGGCCCAGCTTCGGGACGACTTCGCGCCCTATCAGATCCGGGAGATGTTTTTCCAGCCGGACAAGGTCAAGGCGCGCCTCGACAACCTGGCCTGGAGCCTGGTGTTGTCGGTCCTGATCATTATCGCGGTGGTCTTCACCGGCATGGGCCTGCGGATGGGCGTGCTGGTCGCCTCGATCTTGCCGATGGTGGCCCTGATCAGCATCGGCCTGTACGACCTGGGCGGCGGTGTGCTGCATCAGGTGGCGGTGATCGGCCTGGTGATTTCTCTGGGGATTCTGATCGACAACGCCATTGTCGTCGTCGAGAGTATTCAGGGCGGGTTGGACCGGGGCCTGCGTCGCCTGGATGCCCTGCGCCAGGCGGTGGGCGATCTGGCGGGGCCGCTGGGGGCCTCCACCGGCACCACTCTGGCGGCGTTTGCACCGATGCTGCTGTCCAAGGGGGGAGCGGCGGATTTCACCCGGGGGGTGCCCGTGATGATCATGCTGACCCTGTCGGTCAGCTACCTGCTGGCGATTTCCGCCGTCCCCCTGCTGGCAGCGCGTTTTCTCAAGCCCCGTGGTCATGCCCAGCGGGACCGCCTGACCGGTCTGGCCCGGGTGCTGGGGCGCTTGGTGGCCGGCCGGCCCCGGCAGCTGATTCTGCTGGGCGGTCTGTTGGTGGTGATCAGCGTCGGCCTGTTGCCCCTGACCCACCAGCAGTTCTTTCCGAACGCGGACCGCCCCCGGGTGATCGTGGAACTGTATATGCCGGAGGGGACGGACCAGGCGCGGACGTCCGAGGCGGCGGCCCGCCTGGAACGGATGATCCGGAGTCAACCCCGGGCCCTGGAAGTCCACCGGTTTGTCGGCTTCGCCGGGCCGGCCTTCTATTACAACCTCCAGCGTGCTCCCCAGGCTCCGAACCGGGCCCGCCTGGTGGTGCGTACGCCCACCCTGGCCGATACCCCGGACATGGTGCGTTGGATCCGGCACCATGTGCGCGAAGACATGCCGGAGCTGGATGTGACGGTGGGCATTTTGGGGCAGGGGCCGCCCCGCGCCGCGCCGGTGGAGATCCGGGTGTACCACGCCGAGGAATCGGCCCGGCGTCAGGCGGTGGAGCAGGTGTTCGCCAGCCTTCGTTCGGTCGAGGGCACGGTCGATGTGCGCCACGATCTGGACCTCGGGGTCCCCAGCCTGTCGATCGAGGTGGACGATGCCTCTGCTGCCCGTTATGGCCTGACCCGGGCCGATGTTGCCCGGAGCCTGTACGGACAGAGTTTCGGCGTGGTGGCGGAGCGTTACCGCCAGGAGGACGATCCGATCCCGTTGGTGCTCCGGTCCCGGGAGGGCACCGCGTTGCCTCTGTCCCGGCTGCTGTCCGTGAATATCTACAACGCCCGGGGCGATGCGGTGCCCCTGTCGGCGGTGGCGACCGTGACGACCCGCTGGGAACCGGCCGCGATCTACCTGCGTGACGGCGTGCGGATGAATACCGTGACCGCCAACCTGCGCCCGGGGTACAGCTTCAGCCAAGCCCTGGACGGTCTCCGGGCCGGACTGGAGCGTCAACCACTGCCGGCCGGCACCCGGCTGGAGATGGGCGGGGACGCGGAAGGCTCCGGCGACGCCAACGGCGCTCTGCTCACGGCCGCACCTGTCGGCGGTCTGTTGCTGCTGTTTTTCCTGCTGCTCCAGTTCAACTCGTTCCGGCGCGTCGGCATCATCCTGCTGACGGTGCCCCTGGCTGCGGTGGGTATTTTCCCCGGCTTGGTGCTGTCCGGATCGCCCTTCGGCTTCCAATCGCTGCTGGGGGTGATCGCCCTGGTGGGCATCGTGGTGAATAACGCGATCGTGCTGCTGGATGTGATGGATCGGGAATTGGCGCGGGGAGCCCCCATCCGTGAGGCGGTACGGCGGTCGGTGGAACAGCGGACCCGGCCGATCCTTCTCACCACCGCCACCACCGTGGCGGGGCTGTTGCCGTTGGCGTTCTCCAGCAGCACGCTGTGGCCACCGATGGCCTGGGCCATCATTTCCGGATTGCTGGCTTCCACGGTACTGACGCTGCTGGTGATTCCGGCGGTGTGCGTGCAGTGGATCCGGTCGCCGGTGGCCGCACCGGAGAATGCGCCGGCCTGAGCGGTATCGTTCAGTCGCGGGCGCGGATCATCAGGCCGGCGCGCTGGCCGACCGGCACCTCGCGGTTGGGGAAGACGATGGCCTCCGGCCGTTCACCCACGCGATAGCAGGTATCGGGGTCGTCCCAGATCACGGTACCGGGCGCGTATTCGGTGAAGTTGGCGACGTCGTCTGGAATGTGCAGCTGGAAGCCCTCGCCGGTGTTCAGGATCTCGTGGACCACCTCGAACACGGTCAGGGTTCGCGCCGGCCGGGGCGCCGGAGCTCCCCGGAAACGCCGGCGCAGGGCATCCCGGATACCGGTGAACCGGCCCAGATCGTTCTGGCCGAAGGGCCGGACCTTGCCCAGTTCGATGGTGAAGCTTTCCGCCCCGAGCTCGGAGGCGGAGAAGGATGAGAAGGTCGTGCCTTCCTTGTGCTGGAGCAGAAGGGTTTCCACCTCGGCTTCCAGCAGGAAGTCGCACTGTGCCGATGGCACCTGGCGACCGGATACGAAGGGGTAGAGCGCGAATTTCTCCCGATGGGAGGGCCGGATGGCGGTGTGCAGGTCGTAGTGGCTCAGGGCCAGACCGCTGTGGGTGCGGGCAAACGCCCGGCAGTGATCTTCCAGAGCCCGGGCCCGGGCGGCTTCCGGCCGCCCCTGATAGTCAGCACGGCGGTGGGCGCCGTGGAACAGCCGGTTCATGTTGACATCGACGAAGCGCGTGCCCGCCACCATGGCCGCCGGGTTGCCCAGAATCAGCAGCAGTGGACAGGCCAGCGACCCGTGCCCCTCCAGCAGTTCCTCCAGCAGGCCGTTGAGGACTTCAATGGGCGCGGTTTCGTTGCCATGGACGCCGGCGGAAACGATCAGGGCCTCCTGATTGGCGTTGGCCTCGGCCCGGGCCGGTGTCAGCTCCAGCACGCCCAGGGCGCGGCGCCGTATCCGGCTGCCGTCCGGCAGCCGACCTTCGGTTTCTGGCAGGGTATCCCCGGCGTGGGCCAGAGTATGTTCCAGCCAGTCGCCTTGGTTCCCGAACAGTTGTTGCCGCAGCGCCATGGCCGTTACGACCCCACCGGTCGCTGGTGGCGCAGCAGGTAGCGCTCGAGCCGGCGGAAGGCGTATACCAGCGTGAAGGTCAGCGTCATGTACAGCAGCGCCACGAAGATGAAGGCTTCGAAGGGCGCGTAAAAGCGCGAGTAGATGTTGCGAGCGGCGCCGGTCAGGTCCACGATGGTGACCACGCTGGCGATGGCGCTGGAGTGCAGCATGAAGATCACTTCGTTGGAGTAGGCCTGGACCGCACGGCGTGCGGCGCTGGGCAGTACAATCCGGCGCATCCGCAACCACCAGTTCATGCCGTAGGCCTTGGCTGCCTCGATTTCGCCATGGGGCGTGGAGACGATGGCTCCCCGGATGATCTCGGTGGTGTAGGCGCAGGTGTTGAGCGCGAACGCCAGCAGCGCCGGGTAGAAGGGCTCACGGAAGATTTCCCACCAGAAGGTGTCCTGGATGCCGGGAATCTGGGCGATGCCGTAGTAGATGATGTACAGCTGGATCAGCAGCGGTGTGCCCCGGAACAGGTAAGTGTAGAGCCAGACCGGGCCGGAAATGAATGTGTTGCGGGAGGTCCGGAGAATGGCCAGGGGCACCGCGAACAGCAGCCCGATGATCAGGGACAGGAACACCAGTTGGATGGTGTTGACCAGACCGTCCCAGTACTCCAGGAGGGTCATGGTGGTGAAGATTTCGTTCTGGTCCAGCCATTGGGTAATGAATTCGGGCATGGCTTAGCTCCCCTGGACCACGCCGACGTTGGCGCGCTTGTCGAGCCACTTGATGAACAGTTCCGAACCGGCGGTGAGGGCCAGGTAGACTGCCGCCACGGGCACGAAGAAATGGAACGGCATGCGTTCGGCCTTGGCGGCTTCCTCGGCGACGCGGACCATGTCGGTCAGGCCGATGATGGAGACCAGGGCCGTCGTTTTCAGCAGAACCTGCCAGTTGTTGCCGATGCCGGGCAGGGCGTGGCGCAGCATCTGTGGGAACATGATGCGGCGGAAGGTGTGCCAGCGGGTAAAGCCGTAGGCCCGGGCCGCCTCGATCTGCCCCGTTTCCACCGCCAGGAAGGCGCCACGGAAGGTTTCGGTCATGTAGGCGCCAAAGATCAGGCCTATGGTGACCACTCCGGAAATGAACGGGTCAAACTGGAAAAAGAAGTCAATTTCGAAGGCTTCCCAGAGGTAGTCGGACAAGGCATTGACGGCGACCTGACCACCATAATAGAACAGCAGCATCATCACCAGGTCAGGAATGCCCCGTACTACCGTGGTGTAGAAGGTGGCAATGCCCCGGGCGACCCGGTTGCCGGACAGCTTCGAGGAGGCGCCGATCAGGCCCAGAGTCAGTGCCAGAGCCAGAGACAGGAAGGCCAGTTCAATGGTGACCACTGCCCCGGTCAGTAGCTCCGGACCATAGCCTTTGAGATCAAACATTGGGGAATTCCGTCAGAGCGAAACGGGGCGACCTTTCCGGCCGCCCCCCGCAAGCTCAGATCTTGATGTCGTAGTTGAAGTATTTTTTCATGATGGCGTCGTAGGTGCCATCTTCTTTCAGTTTCTTCAGAGCCGCGTTGACCTTCTCGGCCAGGTCTGTGTCACGCTTGCGCATGGCCACACCTACGCCTTCACCCAGTTTCACCGGCTCGCCGACTTCCTTGAAGCCTTCCTTGCTCAGGATGGCCTGCTCGCCCACGGGGTAGTCCACGAAAACCACGTCAAGGCGGCGGCCTTCCAGATCCAGCACCATGTCATCGGCGGTGGTGTAGCGTTTGATGGTCACCACATCGGCCAGGTTCTCGGTAACATAGGTATCCATGGTGGTTCCGCGCTGGACACCGACCACCTTGCCTTTCATGGCTTCCTTGTCGGTCACATCCACGTTGAAATCTTCACGGGCGAACCAGCCGCCGGGAGTGATGTAGTAAGGCTCGGAGAAGAGGACACGCTCAGCCCGTTCCGGAGTGATGGACATGGAGGACATGATGGCGTCGTACTTGCGGGCCACCAGTCCGGGAATCATGCCGTCCCAGGCCTGGATCACGAATTCGCACTCGGCCTGGATTTCCTTGCACATGGCGTCGGCCAGTTCGACCTCAAAGCCGGTCAGCTCGCCATTTTCGTCCTTGTACTCGAACGGTTCGTAGGGCACGTCGAAGGCAATGCGGATCTCCTTCCAGTCCTTGGCGTGGACAGTTCCCGCGGCCACGGCCAGGGCACAGCTTGCTGCAACAATCAGTTTCTTCATGTGTCACTTCTCCAGTGGTTTGCCGTTTTTGGCTTATTTTTTTGGATGTTGTAATTCCAACACGGATTCAAGATAGCACCGAGTGTCAGAACTTTGGAGCCAGGAACTGTTTCATGCGTTCCGAGTCCGGGTTATCGAACACTTTCTGCGGTGTACCCTGTTCCTCGATCACGCCCTGATGCAAAAACAGGACCTGAGTTGACACATCCCTTGCAAATGCCATCTCGTGGGTGACCACGATCATGGTCCGGCCCTCTTCCGCCAGGCTTTGCATCACCTTCAGCACCTCGCCCACCAGCTCCGGGTCGAGCGCCGAGGTGGGTTCGTCGAACAGCATCACTTCCGGCTCCATGGCCAGGGCCCTGGCAATGGCCGCGCGCTGCTGCTGACCGCCGGACATCTGGGCCGGGTAGTAGTCCTTGCGCTCGTAGATGCCGACTTTCTGAAGGTAGGCCTCGGCCCGTTCGATGGCCTCCTTGCGGGGTACGCCGAGCACGTGGATCGGCGCTTCGATGATGTTCTCCAGCACGGTCATGTGGGACCAGAGGTTGAAGCCCTGGAACACCATGGACAGCTTGGCGCGGATCTGTTCCACCTGCCGGTTGTCGGCGGGGACCCGTTCTCCCTTGCGGTTCTCGGTGAACCGGATTGGGTCGCCGTGCACAATAATGTCGCCGGAGGTCGGGGTTTCCAGAAGGTTGATGCAGCGCAGGAAGGTGCTCTTGCCTGAGCCGGAACTGCCGATCAGCGAGACCACATCTCCTTTGCGTGTCTCCAGGGAAACTCCCTTGAGCACTTCGAGCTTGTCGTAGGTTTTATGAATATCCCTGCAGATCAAGGGCGCTTGGTCCGCCACGGGTGACTCCTGAGCGTTCGTTCAAAGGCGCAAGTTTTACGGACTGTGGCGGCGGAAATCAATACCCGTGTGCTCCGGCGTGCCGGTGGCGGGCGTCACCGGCGCCCGGATGACCGGGGCTCCCTGCTGCTCCATTTCCTTCAATGCCTGGCTGACGAAACGGACGTGGCTGGTGGCGATCCGGCGGGCTGCCGCCGGTTTCGAGGATACCACCGCGTGGAACAGCTGGCGGTGCTGGCGCTCGATGGTCTTGCGCATCTCGGTCCGTGGGTTGAGGTTCGACACCGCCGCCTGGACGGTGAGCAGCATCATGTTCTTGAGGCCACTGAGGACATGCACCAGCACCGGATTGTGGGAAGCCTCGACGATGGTCTGGTGGAAGCCGTGGTCCGGCGTGGCGTTGCTCAGCGGATCGGTGCCTTCCAGGGCCCGGTAGGCCTTGGTGATCAGGTGCCGGTCCAGGGGCGTGGCGCGCTGGGCCGCGAGGAAAGCGGCCTGGCCCTCCAGCTGTTCCCGCACTTCCAGCAGGTCGTAGAGGGTTCGGGGGTGGCCCTCGTACAGTTGCACCAGGGGGCTCTGTACGTCGAATTCACCGGAACCCGGCACCAGGCTGGTGACAAAGGAGCCCTTGCCGTGCCGGGTTTCGATCACGCCGCGCCCCTGCAGCTCGTGCAGGGCTTCCCGGAGGATGGCTCGGGATACGCCGAGGCGGCTCGCGAGCTGTCGTTCCGAGGGGATTTTCTGGCCCGGCGCCAGTCCGCCATCGAGGATCAGGCGCTCCAGCCGGTAGGAGATTTCCCGGGATATTGCCATGGGCTTGTCCGTTTCCGGATCGTGGTCTGACCAGTTGTCATTGTCGTGTCGTTGTCTTGGTCACGGAACGCCGTGGCTGGCGAACGCCAAGGCCTTCTAACTATGGCCGATTTCCGCTACGGCGTCCATTTTCGCGACTGGAAAAACTGGTCTGACCAGTGGGCCCCTGGCTGGACTAATCGGTTGCCGCCGACGAAGATTTTCCTGATGTCGGCGATGATCCTCGATGCCGGCCCTGACGCGAATAACAACAACGCCAACGGAGACGTCTTTGATGAACGCATACAACAAGAACGCAGACACACGGGGCGACGCCGAGACCCGGCCGCGTCGCCGGTTCCTCAAGTCCGCGGCCGCGGGGGCGGCGCTGGCGGGTGCCCTGATGCTGGGGGCCGGGCAGGCGCAGGCGGCCACCACCTGGAAGATCCAATCGGTGTGGGATGCCGGCACGGTAGGCTATGACCTGTTCGAGGAGTGGTGCAACAGCATCAAGGACAAGTCCAACGGCGAGCTGATTTTCAAGCCTTATCCGGCCAAGGCGGTGGCGGCCGACAACAACGCCCTGTTCGATGCCGTGCGTAACGGCGTGCTGCAGGGCATGAATCCGTTCACTCTGTACTGGTCCGGCAAGATTCCAGCTTCGGTGTTCCTGTCTTCCTATCCGGCCGGTCCGGACCAGCCGCACCAGTGGGACACCATGTTCTACGCCCTGGGAATGCTGGAGAAGACCCGGGAGATCTACAAGAAGTACGGTCTGTTCTATGTCGGGCCGATCCAGCACGACGCCAACATCATCCACTCGAAAAAGCCGGTCAACAGTCTGGAGGATCTCAAGGGCATGAAGATCCGGGTGCCCGGAGGCATGGTGGCGGAAGTGTTCCAGCAGTTTGGCGTGTCCACCGTCAGCTTACCGGGTTCGGATATTTTCCCGGCGCTGGAGAAGGGCACCATCGACGCGGCGGACTATGTCGGCCCGGCGGTGAACTACGAGCTGGGCTTTTCCCAGGTGACCGACTACATCATTTTCGGCCCGCCCGGGGTGATGTCCATCTACCAGCCGGTGGACCTGATGGACCTGACCGTGAACCTGCGGGCCTGGAACGCACTGGATCCAAAGCTGCAGCAGTTGGTCGAGGACGAGGTGCGTAACTATTCCCAGAAGCACTACCTGACCATCCAGAAGCGCAACATCGAGGCCATGGAGAAATTCAAGGCGGACGGTGACACCGTCACCCGTCTGAGCCAGGAGGACCTCCGTGAGTTTCGCCGGGCTGCGATCCCCATCTGGTACAACTGGGCCAACAAGAACGAGGACGCCAAGGCGATCTTCGATCTGCAGCTCAAGTACATGATGAACGAGACCGTCGGCTACGTGACCGAGGAAGACCTGGAAGCGGCCAAGAAGCGGATGTGACCCCATCAGCCAAACAATAACCATGCGGCGGGGAAGGGCAGGGAACGTCACGGTGACGGCGCTCTCTCCCTTCCCCGCGCTATGACTGGGATGCAGACACAATGTCGGATCTGAGCAATTTCGGCTTTGTCATGCCGCACTGGTTCTACTGGGGCTGGCTGGCGGTGATGCCGCTGATCATGATGGCCTGGGACCGCTGGTCCACCCGGCGGGGCGTCAAGGCCATCGACAGGAACGCGCTGGCGAACGAGAAGCTCCAGCAGATCGAAGCGGAAATTTCCAAGACCATCGAGGCGAATTATGAGAACCGTTTGACCCGGGCGATCGACTGGATCAGCGAGAAGTCCGGGGTGTTCATCTCGTTCTGGACCGTCAACGCGGTGGTGTTCTATTTCTTCGAGGTGGTCATGCGCTACCTGTTCAACATGCCCACCATCTGGGTGCATGAGGCCAGTTTCCTGCTGTTCGGGATGCAATACCTGCTGGCGGGTGCGTTCGCCCTGCTGCACGGCGCCCATGTGCGGGTAGACGTGCTCTACAATTTGCTGCCGGTGCGTGGCCGGATCGGTATGGACATCTTCACGTCCATGTTTTTCTTCATGTTCGCCCTGGCCCTGGTGATCACCTCCTGGACCTTTTTCGAGAATTCCTACGCCATGGATGAGCGCACGGTGGAAACCTGGGGCATTCAGTACTGGCCGGTGAAGGCGATGATGCTGCTGGGGGCGGTGCTGATCACCCTCGCGGGGCTGTCCAAACTGATCAAGGACGTGGCTCTGTTCGTTCGGCTCGGTCGGGAGGGACAGGTATGAACGCACCCGTGCAAACCCGTGCCGCCCGGGGACTCTATGGCCGGCTCGGCACCTGGCTGATGATCGTCGCCACCGTGGCGCTGGCGTTCGTCATGTGTGTCGAGATCATCAATATCCTGTTCTACGACCCGTTCAGTGACGAACGCTTCCTGTTCCGCCTGGCCGGCAGCCTGTCGGACGTGTCCATCGGCCCGCTCACCTATCTGATGTTCGGGTCTTTGCTGGTGGCGCTGATGATGGGGCTCCCCCTGGCCTTTGTGACCGGTGGCCTGGGCGTGGTGTTCATCTATCTGGTCGGGGATTCGCTGATGCTGAATATCATCCCCAGCCGGATTTTCCCGATGATGACCAATTCCGACCTGGCGGCGATTCCCCTGTTCATTTTCATGGCGGCCATGCTGGAACGGGCGGGGCTGATCGAGGAAATGTTCAACGTCGTCTACAAATGGATGGGCGGTGTCGGTGGCGGGCTGGCGATTGCGACCATCATTGCCTCCACCATCCTCGCGGCCATGGTCGGGGTGATCGGCGCGGCGGTGGTGACCATGGGGATCATTGCCCTGCCGGCCATGCTCAAACGGGGGTACGACCACAAGATTGCACTGGGCTCGATCATGGCCGGCGGGACTCTGGGGATCCTGATTCCGCCGTCCATTCTGGCCATTCTTTACGCGGTGGTGGCACAGCAGTCGGTGGGTGAGCTCTATCTGGGCTCGGTGGTGCCGGGACTGATCCTGTCCGGTCTGTACGTGCTCTATGTCTGGGTGCGCGCCAAGATCAACCCGGACCTCGGTCCCCCGATCCCGGAAGAAGACCGCATCGGTTTCAAGGACAAGGTGCTGCTGCTCAAGGACCTGCTGGCCCCCCTGGTGCTGGTGTTTCTGGTGCTGGGGCTGCTGTTCGGTGGCATTGCCACACCGGTGGAGGCGGCCGGCATCGGCTCCTTCGGCGCCATTCTGGTGGCGATGAAGCATAAGGTCTTCACCATCGCCACCCTGCGGGATGCTTCGGTGACCACCGCCAAGGCCTCGGCCATGGTGTTGTGGATCATGTTCGGCGCCTCCGTGTTCGTGGGGTTCTACATCCTCCAGGGAGGGCAGGATTTCATCACTGAATCCATCCTGGGCACCGGCTTGCCGGCCTACGGTATCCTGTTCCTGCTGATGGTGCTGCTGGTGGTTCTCGGAATGTTCCTGGACTGGGTGGGGATCCTGCTGCTGGCGGTGCCCATTTTCATTCCCATCGTCGAGGCGCTGGAGTTCCCGGGGCTGTTTGGCCTGCCCGGAGTACCCGGCGAGGATGTGGTGCTGTGGTTCGGCGTGCTGTACTTGGTGAACATGCAAATGTCCTTCCTGAGCCCGCCGTTTGGCTATGCCCTGTTCTACATCCGGGGGGTATGCCCGCCGGAGATCACCATGGGCACCATTTTCAAGTCGTCCCTGGTGTTCCTGGCGATCCAGGCCCTGGGGCTGTTCATCTGTATCCTGATACCGAGCGTGGTGACTTGGTTACCCAATCTCGTGTATGGCTGATTCGAGGAGTAAGACAACCATGATGACCATCAACCGGCTGGACCTGGCCGATGCCCGGCTGCTGATCGAGGGGGCCGCGCACAAGGCCCGGGAAATCGGCGTGCCCATGTGCATTGCCGTGGTGGACGAGTCCGGCACCCTGATTGCCTTCGAGCGCATGGACGGAGGCAAGGTCACCAGCGTGACCATTGCCCAGGACAAGGCGTACACTGCGGCGGCCGCACGCAAGGCCACGCACGAATACAACGCGGTGAATGTGCCGGGCAGCCTCACCTTTGGCATTCACACCGAGGTGGGCGGTCGGCTCAGCTCGGTGGGCGGTGGTCTGCCGGTGGTGGTCAACGGCGAGGTGGTGGGGGGGATCGGGCTCAGTTCCGGTACGCCCCAGCAGGACATGGAATGTGCCCAGGCTGGGATCGACCACTTCTTGGCCCGGCGGCCGCAAGGCTGAACGCAACCCCGACACGGATCCTTCGAGAGAGCTATGACAAGCAAACCCAAAGTCAGCAAGGCGGAGCTGGCGGAGCAGTTCCGGGCGTTTATCGACCCGGACTTCGTCATCACCGATGATGAAACCCTCCGCCCCTATGAGTGCGACGGTCTGGCCATGTACCGGGAAATGCCGATGCTGGTGGTACTGCCGGAAACGGTGGCGCAGGTGCAGCGGGTGATGCGCATCTGCCGCGAGCACGAGGTCCCGGTGGTGGCGCGGGGAGCCGGAACCGGTCTGTGTGCCGGTGCCATGCCCCACAAGGACGGCGTGGTGCTGTCGCTGGCAAAGTTCAACCGCATTCTGGACATTGACCCGCTGGCCCGCACGGCCCGATTGCAGCCCGGCGTGCGCAACCTGGCGATCAGCGAGGAAGCGGCCCGCTATGGCCTCTACTATGGGCCGGATCCGTCGTCCCAGATTGCCTGCACCATCGGTGGCAACGTGGCCGAGAACTCCGGTGGCGTGCACTGTCTGAAATACGGGCTGACCGTGCATAACCTGCTGAGCGTGCAGATGGTCACCGCCGATGGCGAGCGGGTGACCCTGGGCAGCGATGGCCTCGATGTTTGCGGCATGGACCTGCTGGCGTTGATCACCGGCTCCGAGGGCCTGCTGGGCGTGGTGACCGAGGTCAAGGTCAAACTGCTGCCCCGGCCGGAAGTGGCACAGGTCATCATGGCCGGTTTCGACAGCGTCGAGAAAGCCGGTGACGCGGTGGGCGGCATCATCGCCCATGGCATCATCCCCGGCGGCCTGGAGATGATGGATAGCCACGCCATCATCGCCGCGGACGATTTCGCCGGGGCCGGTTACCCCCGCGAGGCCAAGGCCCTGCTGCTGTGCGAGGTGGACGGAACCCGGGAAGAGGTGCACGAACACATCGCCGAGGCCGAGGCGGTGTTCCGCAAGCTGGGCGCCACCTCGATCCGCACCTCCCAGAGTGAGGAGGAGCGGGCGCTGCTGTGGAAAGGGCGCAAATCCGCGTTCCCGGCGGTGGGGCGGATTTCGCCGGATTACTACTGCATGGACGGCACCATTCCGCGCCGGCACTTGGCCCGGGTGCTGCTGGCCATGGAGGCGATGTCGAAGGAGTTCGGCCTGCGCGTGGCCAACGTATTTCACGCCGGCGACGGCAACTTGCATCCGCTGATCCTGTTCGACGCCAACGTGCCGGGGGAATTCGAGCGCACCGAGGCTTTCGGTAGCCGCATTCTGGCGCTGTGTGTTGACGTCGGCGGCTGCATCACCGGCGAGCACGGCGTGGGCGTTGAAAAGATCCGGCAGATGGCGGTGCAGTTCAACGACCTCGAGCTGCAGCAGTTCCACGACGTGAAGGCCGCGTTTGACCCGAGCGGCATCCTCAACCCCGGTAAGGGGGTGCCGACGCTCAAGTTCTGCCAGGAATACCGCTCGCTTGAACACTCACACAACACGCAGGAATCGACGGACGCCAGCCATGGCTGATCTTACCCAACAGTTGCAGGAGCAGGTGCTCCAGGCCCGGGCACAGGGCCAGAAACTCAATATCGTCGGCGGTGGCACCAAGGTCTTCCTGGGCCGGGCCGCCGACCCGGAAGCCGGCACCCTGAGCCTAGCCGGACACACCGGCATCGTTGAATACCACCCGGTAGAGCTGGTGATGACGGTACGGGCCGGTACGCCGATCCAGGACATCGAGGCGGCCCTGGAGGAACAGGGCCAGGCCCTGCATTTCGAGCCGCCCCGGTTGGGCGCGGCCTCGACCATCGGCGGCACCCTGGCCTGCAATCTCTCCGGCCCGGCCAGGCCCTGGAGCGGTTCGATCCGGGACCAGGTGCTGGGCATCCGGCTGCTCAACGGCAAGGGCGAGCACCTGCGCTTTGGTGGCCAAGTGATGAAGAACGTCGCCGGCTACGATGTCTCCCGGTTGCAGGCCGGGGCCATGGGCACCCTGGGCGTGATCACCGAGATCAGTCTGAAGGTGATGCCAAGCCCGGCGGCGACCCTGACCCTGGTTCAGGACATGGCGATGGACGAGGCCATTGCCTATATGAACCGCCGGGCCGGTGAGCCCAAGCCGCTCAGCGGCGCCTGCTGGCTGGACGGCCGGGTGTACCTGCGTCTGTCCGGCGCCCGCACCGCCGTGGAAGCGACCGCCGAACAGTGGGGTGGGGAGGTGCTGGCAGATGGCGAGGACTTTTGGCAGCGGCTGCGTGACCTGCGGCACGACTTCTTCGCGGATGCCGACGCACCGCTCTGGCGCTTCTCCGTCAACTCAACCGCGCCGACGCCGCCTCTCAACGGCCGCTGGCTGATTGATTGGGCCGGCGCCCAGCGCTGGTATCTTGGCCGGGCGACGCTGGCCGATCTGTCGCCGCTGGCGCGGGAGGCCGGAGGGCAGGTCAGCCTGTTCCGGGGCGGCGACCGCAGTGGCGAGGTGATGCATCCCCAGCCCGAACCGCTGCGGGCGATTCAGCGCCGGCTCAAGCATGCGTTTGACCCCGACGCCCTGTTCAATCCTGGCCGTCTCTACACCTGGTTGTAATTATGCAAACGAATCTGGTTCAACAATTCGCCAATACCCCGGAGGGCCGGGAGGCCGAAGCCATCCTCCGGGCGTGTGTCCATTGCGGCTTCTGCACGGCCACCTGTCCCACCTATCAGGAACTGAACGATGAGCGGGACGGACCGCGCGGCCGGATCTATCTGATGAAAATGTTTCTCGAGGGCGAGCCGGTGACCGAGAAAACCCGGGAGCACCTGGACCGCTGTCTGACCTGTCGCAGTTGCGAAACCACCTGCCCCTCCGGGGTGCAGTACGGGCGCCTGGTGGACATCAGCCGCGCCTTGATCGAGCGGGAAGTGCCGCGCCAGCCCCGAGACCGCTGGCTGCGCTGGGCGCTGGCCCGGGTGCTGCCCAACCGGCACCTGTTCGGAGTGCTCCTGCGTCTGGGGCAGCTGTTTCGGCCGGTGCTGCCGCCGGCACTGAAAACCAAGGTGCCGCCGCGCAAACACGCCAGCCCCTGGCCGGCGGCCCGTCACAACCGCATCGTGCTGGGCCTGGCCGGCTGTGTGCAGCCTTCGGCCACACCCAACACCAATGCGGCGGCGGCGCGGGTGCTCGACCGGCTCGGCATTACCCTGGTGGAGGCTCCGGAGGCCGGTTGCTGCGGCGCGGTCAATTACCACCTGTCCGAACACGAGCGGGGGCTCGACCGCATGCGCCGCAACATCGATGCCTGGTGGCCCGCCATCGAGGCCGGCGCCGAGGCCATCGTCATGACCGCCTCGGGGTGTGGCGCCATGGTTCAGGACTATGGTCATCTGCTCAAGGACGACCCGGTCTACGCCGCCAAAGCCCGCCGGGTCAGCGAGCTGTGCATCGATCTCGGCGCCTTCCTGCTCAAGCAGGATCTGGAAACGCTCCGGGTCGGGCGGGATCCCGGCAAGGTGGCATTCCATTGCCCGTGCACCTTGCAGCACGCCATGAAACAGAATGGGGTGGTGGAGCAGGTGCTCACACGCGCCGGCGTGACCCTGGCGGAAACCCGGGACAAGCATCTGTGCTGCGGCTCCGCCGGTACCTATTCGGTGTTGCAGCCGGACCTGAGCCAGCGCCTGCTGGACAACAAGCTCAAGGCACTGACCGTGGACAACCCGGACCGTATCGTTACCGCCAACATCGGCTGCCAGATGCATCTGGAAAGCCGTGCTCCGGTTCCGGTTCAGCACTGGATCGAACTGCTGGACGCCTGACTTGGCCGGCGCCTGGCCCGGCCCAGGCACCGACGCTATACTCCGGGGCGACAACCGACGAACCACAGGGAGTGGAATACGATGCCAAGGATGTTGGCTCTGCTGCTGTCATGCCTGTTGCTGCCAGGCACGGCCCAGTCCGAGGTTTACCGCTGGATCGACAGCCGCGGTTCGGTGCATTTTTCGGACCGGCCGCCGGACCGGTCCCACCAGACCGTCACTCTGTCACCCACCGTCACCGTGCCCATGGCTGACAATCTGGAGGCATCCCGCCGGGTTACCGAAACCCGCCAGGATGTCAGCCGCCTGCTGTCCGACGGCGACCGACCCGGCAGGCCGGACCGGCCGGCGGTGGCGGATGAACCGGAGCCGGACCCGTGTGACGGGTACCGGCGGAAATTGGAACAGGTGCAGGCGCAACTGCGCGCGGGCTACCGGAACGACCGGGGCAACCGGTTGCGGGCCCGGCGCCGGGAGCTGAGCCAGGCCTACAGCCGTGAATGCGTGCTGCGCTAGGCCGCGCGCTTGAAGCTGGCCAGGGCCACGGCCGCGGTCACGAACAGGCCGCCGAACAGCCGGTTCATTTGCCGTTGCCGGCTGGGCGTGGTCAGGAACCGGAACAGCTGGCTCGCCAGCAGGGCATAGCCCAGCATGACCAGGCAGTCCACCGCGATCAGAGTTATCCCCATGGTCAGCAGCTGCGGGCCGTGGGGCGCATCCGCCACCAGAAACTGGGGAAACAGGGCGATCAGGAACACCGTCGCCTTGGGGTTGGTCAGGTTGACCAGGGCTGCCTGCCAGAACTGCTGGCGGTGGCTGACCACGGCCGAGCCGGTGGTTTTCCGGGCCCGGCCGGCCGTCTCTTCCGCCGTTGACACAAAAGCTTCACATCCCGTCGGGCCGAACCTGCTACCCTGTTGTGTTTCTTCGAGCACAGAGACGGAGCCAGGGTTCGATGAGAATCATCGCCTTTTACAGCCCCAAGGGCGGCGTGGGCAAAACGGCCGCGGCCGTCAACATCGCGTACCTTGCCAGCCGTGACCAGGTGGCCACCCTGCTGTGGGACCTGGACCCCCAGGGGGCGGCCGGCTTCTATCTTGCCGGCGCCCAGCCGGTCAAGGGCCGCAAGTTGTCCCGCCTGCTGGAGGGCAAGGCGCCCATCGCCCGCTTCGTCCACGATGATGTGTATCCCGGCCTCGATGTGATTCCGTCCCACCCCAGTTTCCGCAATTTCGACATTCGCCTGAACCAGGACGAAGAGGGCAGCCATTCCCTGAAGAAGCTGCTGGCTCCGCTCTCGGAGGAAACCAGCCTGGTGGTGCTGGACTGTCCCCCCACGCTGTCCCGGCTCACCGAGCAGGTGCTGGAGCTGGCCGACCGCGTCTATGTCCCGCTGGTACCCACTTGGCTGTCGCTGAACAGCTGGAAGCAACTGCAGGCATTCGTCAAAAGCCAGAAGCTGCCCGCCAAGAAACTGCGCCCTTACTTCTCGTTGGTGGACCGTCGGAAGAAGCTGCACCGGGAACTGACCGAATCCTCCGACCCAGGCATTGAGCGGCTGCTCGATGTGGCCATTCCCTACGCCAGCGTGGTGGAACAGATGGGCGAGCAGGGGCAGCCGCTGGAAGTGCTGGCGCCCAACACCCCTGCCGCAGAAAGTTTCCGGCGACTTTGGCAGCGTATTCGCGAGGACCTTTGGTAGCGGATACCCGGGCGCCGGGTCATCAAACTGTCATTCCTTTTCGTTTGAATGCCTCTGCGGACCGCCCCGGCAACGGGGGATTCGGTCATTCCTGGCCGGGCACACAGCCCCCGGCGTTTTCTGGATGAGCGGAGAAACGACGTGTCGATCATGCTGGAAGCGGTGCAGTCCCTTGCCGTACAGACCGTCTGGCAGGGTGAGGGCGTGGAAGTGGTCGCCCTGGGGACCCGGGATGCAAGCGGGTTTTTCTCACCGCGGCGCTTCGAGGTTCACATCCCCGGAGACGCCGTGCTCTACCGCAGCGACAGCCAAAGCGCCGCCTTTCATTATCTGGACATATTGTTGGGCTATGCTGTGATGGAAAACTGACCCGGCTCAGTTTTTTCCGACGTGACATGATTTACAGTGCGGTTGTTACGTTATGTAACCCTTTCCTGAACAGGAGGCTCCCATGAACGCCCGCCACTTGTCATTGTTCGCCCTTGATGACCCCCTGCTGACCATCCAGCCGCACCCCTCCGAGCCCGGAGCCGAGCCGGACCCGAACAAGGAAACCTTCGACCTGTGCGGCAAGGATGGCCGAGTCCTGGGCTATGTGAAAACCTGGATGCACGCCGACGGCTTTGCCGGTTACGTGCGTTTTGATCTCGACGGCAACATTCAGCAGTGGGAAATCTGCGGCAAGCCCGGCAGCGACCTGCACTGATTCGTCCTGGTGTCTGCCCGCGCCCGTCATGCGATGTGATTGGATCCGGCTCGAGAGTCCGGGGAAAAAACCGTAGTATGGGGTCGGGTGGTTGTGGCTGGCGTTCGCCGGCCCGCCGAGGCGCAAGACACCGGGATGACTCATGAAAGACCTGGATCAACACAAGAAAATTGCTGTATTGATTGACGCCGACAATGCCCAGCTCTCCAAGCTGTCGCTGATACTGGAGGAGCTGTCGTCCCACGGCCACGTGGTGACCAAACGGGCGTACGGGGACTGGTCGGCCGATACCCTGAAAAACTGGAAGACCACACTGAACGAGCTGGCCATTCAGCCCGTCCAGCAGTTCGCCTATACCCGGGGCAAGAACGCCACCGACGCATCGATGATCATCGATGCGATGGACCTGCTGTACTCGAAGAAATTCGATGCCTTTGCCCTGGTCTCCAGCGACAGCGACTTCACCAAACTGGCCTCCCGGCTACGGGAAGACGAAATCTACGTGTTCGGCTTCGGCGAACAGAAAACCCCCGTGTCCTTCCGGAATGCCTGTGACGACTTCCTGTTTACAGAGAATCTCTCGCTCGATCCGGCCGAGGACCTGGCGGAAACCGCCCGGCCGGCCCAGAAATCCGGCCCCACCAAGGCTCCCGAGATCGTCCGCCTGCTTCGCCGTGCCTGGGACCACGTTCAGGATGACCAGGGCTGGGCCACGCTCTCCGCCGCCGGTTCTTTCCTTAAGCGCGCCAAGTCCGACTTTGACCCCCGCACCTACGGGGCGAAAAAATTCTCCGATCTCTTCTCCGACCTGAGCGATTACTTCGAAACGCAGAAGGCGCCGGGCGGCGGTGGCATCCGGGCCTACCGGCCGGCAACGGGGAAGAAGGGGTAGGGGAGCCCGCCCGATACAAGGAGACATACCGTGACAGAACTCTTCGAGCTTGGTCTGAAGATCCTGAAGAGCCAACCGTTCAGCATGCTGCTGGGCACCGAGCTGGAGGTGTTCGAGCCCGGTAAGGCGGTGCTGTCCCTGGCCATCAACGACTCGCTGAAACAACAGCACGGCTTTGTGCACGGCGGCGTGATCAGTTACCTGGCCGACAATGCACTGACGTACGCTGGCGGGTCGCTCCTGGGAGACTCGGTCACCTCCGAGTACAAGATCAATTACCTGCGCCCCGGTATCGGCGACACGCTGGTCGCCCAGGCCTCCGTGTTGTCGTCCGGAAAATCCCAGGCCGTATGTCAGTGCGAAGTCATCGCAATCCAGGACGGAGAACGGCGCACGGTGGCGTTTGCCCTGGGGACCATTCGAAAGGTCGGCGACTGATCGGAATCAGGAAAACCGCAACGCATGGGCCCTGCGGGCCTCGCGATACCCTGATTTCTGCCCGGGGATGACGGAACACCGGCCGCCGAGCCAATCTCCTGACAAGGGGAGAAAAAAGAGGCGAGGACATTTCGCGGGCATTAGAAGCAACAAAGCCCGCACAAGGCGGGCTTTGTCAGGGAATTCGGATGGTGCCCGGAGGCGGCACTCTCACCCCAGTAATGACGGGGGTCCCCGAGCAATTGTCGTGATTTTGTCGTGACTATCGGGCGACTGGTTTCATGCTTCTCGGATCTGGGGGCGAACAGCCGCTTTTTGAACCCGGCAATTGCGATGTCATCAAAAGCCCGGGGGCAGGTCAAGGGCATCTATTTCTGGTTGGTGAACTCATGGTGGCAAACTGTACGCTATGAGAGGGCTGGTTGCAGGCAAAAAGGCTTGCGCTAGCGGGCGTGTTGCTATTCACGTTCGGCCGCAACCGAACCGAAAATGAACTACATCCGCCTCCACTTCAACTGAGGCGTCATATCGGTCTTTGCTTGAGCCGCCGGCGCTGCTCATTTGACCGTGTGAATACATTGATCGCAAGGTCGGGAAGGGTAAATATACTCGCCAGATGACGATGACCGCAAATGCGAGTGCTCGATAATAAACAAAAGCGAACATTCGATTTTATCTTAATAATTCGATAGAAACGCGTAAACCGCTACAGGACTTAGTCGAAAAGCTGATTTTACCTTCATAGCGAGTCACTATATCTCGAACGATAGCAAGGCCGAGACCGTGCCCAGGTGTTTGCTCATCTAGCCGCAGAC
>MDTD01079006.1_pt1 | contig 36979 bp, 34 predicted proteins | sample 811221 | NCBI WGS metagenome assembly MDTD01 (sample SAMN05326646, study PRJNA326480) | marine metagenome | isolation source: seawater | place: Pacific Ocean: South West | collected 2011
AGCCCATTGCAGATGCCTGTCACGATGCCGGCGCGTTGCTGGTTGTCGCGATGACGGAGGTCGTGGCGCTCGGCGCGCTGAAACCGCCCGGTGACATGGGTGCGGATATCGTTGCCGCCGAGGGCCGGTCGATTGGCAATCCTCTCAATTTCGGTGGGCCTTGCGTGGGGCTGTTCGCCACCCGGGACAAATACATCCGCCAGATGCCCGGCCGGTTGGCGGGAGAGACCGTCGATGTCGACGGCAGGCGTGGCTGGGGGCTGACCCTGTCGACCCGAGAACAGCACATTCGCCGCGAAAAAGCGACGAGCAACATCTGCACTAACTCTGGCCTGTGTGCGCTGGCCTTTACGATACATATGTCGTTGCTGGGCGAAGACGGGTTTCGAAAATTGGCGATGCTCAACCACGCGCGCACCGTCCAGCTTTACGATCGTCTGGAAGCGGCCGGCCTGAGTGTTCTCAACGACAGTTTCTTTAACGAGATCGCGATCGATCTCGGCAAGCCTGCCGGACCGGTCGTCGATGCGCTTGCCGGTGACGGGATTCTGGCTGGGGTGCCGCTATCGCGGCTGTTGCCCGACGTACCACTGGCTGAAAATTTGCTACTGGTCGCGGTGACGGAGACCGTGACGGACGATGACATTGATCGCGTCGTTGCGGCGCTTAAGGAGATCGTCTGATGGCTGCAAAAGACACGGACACATTTACCGGCAACAAAGGCCTTCGTATCGAGGAGCCGCTGATCTTTGAACAGCATGCGCCGGGACGCAGCGGCGTCGATCTGCCAGAACCGCCTGCGGTTCAGGATCGTCTGGGCGGTCTCGAACGCCGCGATGTTATCGGTCTTCCCGATCTGTCGGAACCACAGGTCATGCGGCATTACACGCGTCTCAGCCAGAAGAATTTCGCGATCGATGCCGGGTTCTATCCGCTTGGCTCTTGCACGATGAAACACAATCCCCGGTTAAACGAAAAGGTGGCGCGGCTGCCTGGGCTGGCGGATGTTCATCCCCTTCAGCCGGCATCGACCGTACAGGGTGCGCTGCGCCTGATCGATACGCTGGCGCACTGGATCAAGACTCTGACCGGCATGCCGGCCGTCGCTATGTCGCCTGCGGCCGGTGCCCATGGCGAACTGTGCGGGTTGATGACGGCCCGCGCCGCGCTTGAAGCGCGCGGCGATGCCCGAAAGCGTGTGCTGGTGCCGGACTCCGCACATGGCACCAACCCTGCGACGGCGGCGATCTGCGGCTATTCGGTGGAGGCGATCCCGCTGAACGATCGGGGCCGGGTTGATCTTGCGGCGTTGAGAGCGGCACTGGATGAAGATGTAGCCGCGTTCATGTTGACCAACCCCAACACCTGCGGCCTGTTCGAGGACGAAATACTCGAACAGTCGCAGGCGGTGCATGATGTCGGCGCGTTTTTTTACTGCGACGGCGCCAATTTCAATGCCATCGTGGGACGAGTGCGGCCGGGCGATCTCGGCATCGACTGTATGCATCTAAATTTGCATAAGACGTTCTCCACCCCCCATGGCGGTGGCGGTCCCGGCAGCGGGCCTGTTGTCCTGTCGGAGGCTTTGGCATCCTATGCGCCCCTGCCGTGGGTGGTCCACGGCGATCACGGGTACGAAGTGGTCGAACACGAGGCGGATGCCAGTGACGCAGAGCCATACGGCCGGATGAAAGCGTACCATGGCCAGATGGGTATGTTCGTCCGAGCGCTAGCTTACATGATGAGCCATGGCGCCGATGGTCTCAAACAGGTGTCTTCGGATGCCGTGCTTAACGCCAATTACCTACTGGCGCGGCTGTCGGACGAACTGACGCTGGCGTATGACGGCCCGTGCATGCACGAAGTACTGTTCGACGACGGGTTCCTAAAGGGAACCGACGTAACCACGCTGGACTTCGCAAAGGCGATGATCGACGAAGGTTTCCACCCGATGACGATGTATTTTCCCCTGGTTGCACACGGTGCTCTACTAATGGAGCCAACCGAGACCGAAAGCCGCGACAACCTTGAGCAGTATATCGATACCGTTCTGGACCTTGCCAGGCGGGCGAAAGCCGGCGATGCGCAGACATTTCAGGACGCACCGGGCTATACCCCGCGCCGGCGGCTGGATGAAACCGCCGCGGCACGGTGTCCTATCCTGCGCTGGAAACCTGACTCCGTCAGCGGCGAAGCAGCGGAATAGAAAAAGGCGGGGAAGACCCCGCCTCTGCTATATTGAACGCTTGCGGGCAATTAGTGCAGTTTTTGCGACAGGTCCGATATAGCTTCGTTGACCAGCGCATCGGCGTGCGACCCGTCGAGCTTCTGAGCGATCAGGACGCGGGTGGCCTCGACCGCGATCTCGACCGACATGGCGCGGACTTCGCGGACGGCATCCGCTTCCGACTGGGCGATCTTTTCCATCGCCAGCTCCTCGCGGCGTTTCAGCGTCGCCTCGAGGTTTTTCGCACCCTCTTCGGCAATCCGCTCGGCTTCTTCCTTGGCTCGGGCTACCATACCTTCGGTCTCTTTGACCGCATCGCGTTGCTTTCGCTGATATTCGGCAAGAAGCTGCTGGGCCTCTTCGCGCAGGCTGGCGGCTTCGTCCAGGCTGGCTTTCACGGCATCGACCCGGGCGTCAAGCATGGTAAGAACCGGCTTGTGTCCAAACATGACGGCGAGCGTGGCGAGGATCAGAAAGCCGATGGCAACCCAGAAAGTCGGGTCCTGCAACATCAGCTTCTTCCTTGGATGGCGGCGGTGACGGCGGCTTGGGCATCTTCAGCCCCGACCTCGGTCTCGATCAGACGCGACGTAGCGGCTTGTGCCACCTCGACCGAGACGGACTGGATGTTTTCGATAGCTTCGACGCGGGCCTTATGTATTCGCGATTCCGCATCGGCGACATCCGCCTTTATTTTGTCCGTCAGCGCGTCCTGTCGGGCGGCGGCATCGGCCGCCAGCTTTTCGTTCGCCGCGCGGATTAGATCCTGCGCGTCGGACCTAGCATCGGCGATCAGTTTCTCGTAGGCCGCAACCGCCTCGTCGGCCTCTTTCCTGAACTCTTCCGCTTTCCGTATGTCTTCGTCGATCCGTTCCTGACGTTCAAGCAGGATCGAGGAAACCCGCGGCAGAGCGGCTTTCCACAAAACCAGGTACAGAAATCCGAAGGTTATAAACAGCCAGAAAATTTGGCCCAGAAATGTGTGGATTTGTTCCAGTTGAGGCATCGGTCAGCTTCCCCCGACGGGTGTATCAGCCGAACAGGATTATCAGCGCGATAACCAGCGCGAACAGCGCGATGGCTTCCACGAGCGCAAAGCCCAGCATAGTCATCGTGAAGACTTCGCCGCGGGCGGCCGGGTTTCGGCCAACGGCAGTGATGAAGGCTGAGAATACGTTGCCGATACCGATACCCGCGCCGATAACGCCGATCACGGCGAGGCCGGCACCGATAAGCTTGGCTGCTGCTTCTTCCATTTGTCAGTTCCTTTCTTGATTATTTCTCGTGCGAGACGGAGTTTGGTCTGCGCCGTCTGCTTGGTTAGTGGAGATGCAATGCATCGTTGATATACAGGCAGGTCAGGATTGTGAACACGTATGCCTGCAAAAACGCGATCAACAGTTCAAGCGCGGTCAACGGGACGACGAAGGCCAGCGGCAGTATGCCTGCCGCGCCCAGCACCGGCACGAAGCCCGCAAACACCTTCAAAAGCGTATGCCCCGCTAGCATGTTGGCGAACAGTCGCATGGCAAGGCTGATGGGGCGCGAGAGATAGGAAATGATCTCAATCGGAATCAACAACGGCCACATCCAGATCGGCACGCCCGGCGGCACGAAAAGGCTGAAAAAATGTAAACCGTGTTTGGCGAAACCGAGGATGGTGACCCCGACAAACACGACCATCGCCATTGCGAACGTAACCGCGATATGGCTAGTAAAGGTAAAGCTGTAGGGCACCATGCCGAGCATGTTTCCGAAAAGGATGAACATGAACAGAGAAAAAATGAACGGAAAGTATTTTCGGCCCTCATTGCCGACCGTATCGCGGATAAGCCCCGCGACGAACTCGTAGCAAATCTCCGCGACAACCTGCCAGCGGCCTGGGATCATCGCGCGTTTGCGCGTGCCCGCCAACATCAACAGGCAGATCAGGGCAATGGTGATCACCATCATCAGCGCCGAATTGGTAAAGGAAATATCGTTGCCGGCAACCTCGATCGGGATCAGTTCCTTGATCTCGAACTGTTGGAGTGGGCTGTGTTTCTCGCCGCCGTGTGTATCAGTAGCCAACAGTTATTCCCCGTTTCGATCCGTCTTTGCGTCTGCGGATGCCCGTCTTTCCGAGGGCTTGTATCCGACCGCGCCGCCCTGATTCTGGACGACCCGATAGACATTGAACATTCCCGCTGCCGCTCCTAACAGGAAGAACGCCAACATGAACCATGGTTTCGTGCCGAGCCAGTTATCTAGCAGAAGCCCAAACCCGACCCCGATAATCAACGCCGCGACCAGTTCTGTTCCGATGCGAAACGCAAATCCAAGGCCGCCCTGTCGAGTTCCTGGCTTCTCGGTCCGCCCGGCAGCAACGTCTTGTTCGTTGCGAAACCGGCGTAACCGTTCGTCCAGATCGCTATGGGAGTCCTGTGGTCCGCGCTCCGTCATCGAGAATTGATGCGACATGGTTTTCACAGCCGCTTTTGCGCCTGCGGAAGCGAGCGAACAATACGGCCTACCCCGAACAGTGTCAAGCCTCGCTTATGGCCCGTAAAACATTGTTTTTAAATATAAAAATACGAATGCGTCAGGCTGTCTCACGGAGTCGTTCCGCTGCCTGCAAGTCGACCGAAACAAGCTGCGAAACGCCCCGCTCAGACATGGTTACGCCGTAAAGGCGATCCATGCGCGCCATTGTCAAACGATGATGGGTGACGAGCAGAAAACGGGTGCTCGACTGATGGCTCATTTCATCGAGCAGCGTGCAGAAACGGTCGACGTTGCTGTCGTCGAGTGGAGCGTCGACCTCGTCCAGCACGCATATAGGCGCGGGATTGGTCAGAAAAACCGCGAACAGCAATGCCAGCGCCGTCAGCGCTTGTTCGCCGCCCGACAGCAGCGTCATGCTCTGCAGTCGCTTGCCGGGCGGGCTGGCGAACACCTCCAAGCCGGCTTCCAGCGGGTCTTCCGCCTCCGTGAGGCGCAAATGCGCCCGGCCGCCGCCGAACAGCTTTGCAAATAGTTCGCGAAAATGTTCGTCGACCTCGTTGAAGGCCGCTAACAGGCGTTCGCGTGCTTCGCGGTTCAAGCCGGAAATACCGTGACGCAGCCGGGAGATGGCGGCAATCAGGTCTTCGCGCTCGGTCTCCATGCCGCGAATCTTTTCATCCAGTTCTGCCGCTTCTTGTTCGGCGCGCAGGTTGACCGGGCCCATGTTGTCGCGTTCGCGCTGCAGGCGTTCGAGCTTGGTCTCCACGGCATCCTGTGGCGGCAGCTCGTCTTCCGCGTCGATCCCAACGGACGACAGCGAGTCTTCCGGCGCGCATTCCAGCCGCTCCATTATGCGCTCGGCAATCACCTTCAGCGACTGATCAATCTGATCCACCGCGGCTTCGCGCCGGACACGGTCTTCGCGCGTTTCGGACAGGCGGTTTTCTCGGTTGCGCAGTTCCCGGGTCAGCTCCTCCAGCCGGTTTTCGGCGGCAGCTAGATTATCCGCTGCTTCGTTTCGGGCGGCTTCGGCTGCTTGGATTCGATCGAGCAAAGCGGACCGTTCTGCCGCGATTTCCTGGGGGCGGGTCTTGAGCTTATCCAGCTCGGCGAGCTCCTGCGCCCGACGGACCGTCAACTGCTCAAGCTGTTTCAACGCGTTGACCGAGCGGTTCTTCCAAGATCCCAGATCGTTAGCAATTACCTGAAGGCGTAGGGCCCGCATTTCAGACTCCCGGTCGAGCCGATCATGGGCGCTTCGGATCTCCGTCAGCGAGGTGCGTCGATGGGCGAGCTCGACGTGTTTTTCCTCGACCGTCCGCCGGCGATCGCCAACGTCGGCCAGGCCTTCCAGTTCTTCGCTGGCCGCTTTCTCCTGGGTATCGAGTTCAGCCAAATCTGCGTTCAGGCTATCGATCGCATCCTTCAGGCCGGATACCCGCGACCGAGCATCCGCAGTACTTTCGGCCAGCATCGAGGCTTCGTCGTTGGTATTCTGGGCGTCCGCATCTGCGGTCCAAACCGCTTCGCGGGCGCTGCGTTCGGCGTCGGCCGCCTCGCGCGCCGCAGCGGCAGTCTGCTCGTGCTGTACGCGGGCATTGTCGGCTTTCGCTTCCGACGTTTCCAGCTCGTCCCGCATTTCGTCCAGCCGGTTGCGCTGGGCAAGCCGGGTGGCAGCGGCAGTTGGTGCGCCGGCGGCGGCGATGTAACCGTCCCAGCGCCATAGCGAGCCGTTGGTGGACACTAACCGCTGACCCTGTTCCAGGTCTCCGTGCAGGCGTTGTCCCTGGGCGTCGTTCTCGACGATGCCGATTTGCGACAGCCTACGCATCAGCGCGGCGGGTCCGCGCACAAAATCGCTCAGTCGACGGACGTTTTCCGGCAGGCCACGTGGATTGGCAAACATCGGCAGGACGCGCCAGTGTATGGGCGACGCTTCGTCGGTCGGCGCGATTAGGTCATCGCCCAGCGCGGCCCCCAGCGCTACTTCGTATCCTATATCAACCTCGACAGCGTCGATCATCGGCGGCCAAAGCTCGGGATCTCCGAATTCGAGCAGCTCGGCGAGCGCCTCCTGCTCTGCGCGCAGTTTGGCAGCTGCCGAATCCGCGCTCTGACGTTCTTCGCGGGCGTAATTCTCTGCGACTCGCGCGTCGGTCGTGGCGCCTTCGGCCTCCAGTAGAGCGGTCCGGGCTGCGGCGGCGGCATGGCGGGCTTCTTCGGCTGCTTTGCGGGCGCTATCCAGCGCGCCGTTATCGTCTGCGGCCGCTTCGGCTTCCTGCTGTTCCCTGGTGATATTGGCGAGGCGGTCGTCGAACCGCTTTCGCCGGATTTCGAATTCCGTCAACTGGCGTTTTAGCGTGGCCCCTCGGGTTTCGTCGGTGACGACGGACCGGGTCAGTTCGGTCAGTTCCCGCTCACGTCGTTCCACCTCCGCCTCGGCCTCTAACAGCCGAGCCCTTGCCGTTGCCAGGTCGTCGGCCTCACGCGTTTGGGCAGCGCAGATTTCCGTAGCTTCGCGTTCCAGGTTTTCGACCGCTTCGGCCGCGTCCCCGCCCAGAGATTTTTCCCGTTCAATGTCCGCATCAATTTGCGCGACCCGGTTCTGGATTTCGTCGCGCAGGGTTTCGATCCGGCGTTCTTCGGCGTCCAGCGCGTCGCGGGCGACCATAAGCCGTTGCAGGGCCGCCGCGGCTTCGGCTTCTTTCCGCCGCAGGTCGGGTAACCCGGATGACGCCTTGGCCTGAGCAGTGGTCGCAGTGGCCACTGCCTGGGTAAGTTCGGCAACCAGTGTTTCGATTTGGGCGAATTGTTCGGCAGCTGCCGCGCGTTCAGACTCGGCCGAGGTCCAGCGCAGATGCAGCAGGATTGCCTCGTGGTGCTTTATGTGGTCGGAAAGGTTGCGGTAGCGGGTCGCTTGGCGGGCCTGGCGTTTCAACAGTCGATGCTGCTCTTCCAGCGCACCGACCACGTCTTCCAGCCGCTCGAGATTGGTCTCTGCCGCCCGCAGACGCAGTTCGGCCTCGTGCCGGCGGGCGTGCAGTCCGGTGATGCCGGCGGCTTCCTCCAACAGGCCTCGGCGCTGGGTCGGCTTGGCGTTGATGATGGTACCGATACGGCCCTGACTGACCATCGCCGTCGACCGCGCACCGGTCGATGCGTCGGCGAACAGAGTCTGGACATCACGCGCGCGCGCGTCCATGCCGTTGACCTTGTAGTTCGATCCGTGCCCCCGCTCGATCCGACGGATGACGTCCAGGTCATCTGAGTCGTTGAACTGCGCGGGTGCACGCCGGTCGGAATTATCCAGTGACAGGATCACTTCGGCAAGGTTGCGCGCTGGACGGTCCGATGTTCCGGCGAAGATCACGTCATCCATCTCGCCGCCGCGCATCTGCTTCGCGGACGTTTCGCCCATGGCCCAGCGTAATGCCTCGACCAGGTTGGATTTGCCGCAGCCATTGGGGCCGACCACACCGGTAAGCCCGTCATCGATCACCAGTTCGGTGGGCTCAACGAACGACTTGAAGCCGGTAAGACGCATACGGTTGAACTGCACCTTCGAATTACTCCTATTTTTCGCGACACGGCTTCAGCCCGCACCCGCTCACGGCCACCCACGGGACGATCTTTACGGGTGGCCGGGAAGGGGGTTGGGCTGGCGCGTTTTGTTTCATTCAGAGATCATGCCATTGAGCAGGGTGCGGAACTGGTCCAGCGACATGCCACCACTATAGCGGTCGCCGTTGACGAATACCGTCGGCGTGGACTGAACCTTGAAGTCGTTGGACGCCTGCAGGCGCTGTTGCAGGATTTCGTTCTGGATATCAACATTCTGCAGGCACTGGTCAAAATCGTTCTGGGACATGCCGCCGAGCCTGGCGAGTTTTGCCAGCGCCCGGGCCGGGTTAGGTGCGCGCGCCCAATTTGACTGCGATTTATAGAACGTTTCGATGAAGCCGAAAAACGTGTCGCGGCCGGAACACTGCGCTATCATCGCCGCGCCCAAAGCCAGCCGGTCGAGGGGGAAATCGCGGTAGATGTAGCGGATCTTGCCTGTATCGATGAACTCTTTCTTCAGGCCGGGCAGGACCTGCGTATGGAACTGGGCACAATGCGAGCAGGTCAGAGACGCGTATTCGACCAGCACGATCTTCGCATCCTTCGGGCCAAGGGTGTAATCCTTGTCCGTCACCTTAAGGTCCGCGACATTTCCGTGCGGCTGCGGCGGTTGCGCAGTGTTCTGCGCTGCCGCAGGTACTGCCGTCAGTAACAGCAGTGCCGCCGCCCAAACCGCGGTGTATTTCAACATATCCCGCATTTTCACCTCCCCAATACCATATCTAGCGGGTAATTCTCTGTCCAGCACAGGATAGACCCGAAATATGGCGGTTTCCGGGCGTTATCCACCGGTTTTTCAGTCTTTGCCGGGTCGATTCTCTATCGGGGCTCTCGGCCGACCCGGACGGCGCGCCCTAGGTCCGCCAGGGCATTGCGCAGTTCCGGATCCTCGATGGACTCCAGGTTGCGTTGAAGCCGTGCTTCATCGATATCGGCCAGGCGCTTTGGGCCGATCCGCCGAGGCTTGCGGAGCGGCGGGATCGGTCCCTGCTGATAGCGTAGATCGGCCACCGCCGAGTAACCAAAAAAGCCGTTGATGCGTTCGATCAGCTGCGGCGCGATGTGCTGGACTTCCAGCGCGAAGCCTGAGCTGACGCGCAGATGCAGGATACCACCGCCGGGGCTGCCGCGGGGAAAGACCAGTTTTTGTGGCACGGTTTCCCGCGCTAGAAGGTCGCCGGCGATAGCCGGCCAGTCGGTAATCAGCTTGGCCCGGGCGAAACCGCGCTTGCGCAGCGCCGGGGCCGCGATGGTCGGCAGGCTGGCGCCGACGGCCAGCAGCCCCCGTTCCTTGCGGCGGGAGGGATCGTTTGGCGGTCGCTTGCGTCGGGGCGTTTTGGCCATAAAGATATGGTAAGGTTACAGACCGTCCCCGACAACAGACGAAGCCGTAATAAATCCGTGACCTCTCGTCGCGCTACCGCCAGAAATTCCTATGATCTCTCCGCCGCTCTGCTGGCGTGGTACGATCTGCACCGCAGAGCGATGCCGTGGCGTGCTCTGCCCGGCCAGACGCCCGATCCCTATGCCGTATGGCTAAGCGAGATCATGCTGCAGCAGACCACGGTGGCGACGGTCGGTCCCTATTTCAAACGCTTTCTGGCACGCTGGCCGACCGTCGCCGACCTGGCAGCCGCCGATTTGGATGACGTGCTGCACGCGTGGGCCGGTCTCGGCTATTACGCCCGTGCTCGGAACCTGCACAAATGTGCGGCCGCCGTGGCAACGAAATACGGGGGCATTTTTCCGGATACTGAGGCGGATCTCCTCAAGCTGCCGGGAATCGGTCCCTATACCGCGGCGGCAGTGGCGGCGATCGCGTTCGGACGCAAGGCAACGGTGGTCGACGGTAACGTGGAGCGTGTGATGGCGCGGCTGTTCGCGGTGACCGACCCGCTACCGGGATCGAAAGCACGTTTGAAAGAGCTGGCTGAGAGCCTGACGCCCCATGAGCGCTGCGGCGACTACGCCCAGGCGACGATGGACCTCGGCGCGACGATCTGTTCGCCGACCAATCCGGCCTGCGGCATATGTCCATGGCGCGATGGGTGCGACGGCCAGGCGCAGGGCATCGCCGTCGAACTGCCGAAAAAGTCGCCCAAAAAGGGACGCCCCACCCGGCGCGGCATCGCCTTCTGGCTAGTGGCGGATGACGGCTCAGTCCTGCTGCGACGACGGCCTGAGCAGGGTCTGCTAGGCGGCATGATGGAGATCCCTTCGACCGACTGGAGAGAGGGCGAGTGGCCCGAAGATGAACCTGCAGGCGCCCCTGTTTCGGGCGCCAACTGGCAGCCGGTAACCGGCCAGGTGCGGCATACTTTTACCCATTTCCACCTAGAACTGCGGGTAGTCGCCGCCCACCTCGACGGCAAGCCCGATCTCGACGGTGTCTGGTGTCCGGCGAACGGCTTCAATGACTACGCGCTGCCGACGGTGATGAGGAAGTTGGTGCGGCTGGGGGTGGGGGCGAAACCCGGCAAGTGACCGCGGGTCATCCCCGCCGTGTCAGCTCTCCGATGACGCCATCCGACTCGCCCACGCCTTTGCCAATCCACCCGCCGCATTGTTGCCCAGCTGGGACATCGCCTGTTCCACGTAATCCACTCCAACGTGGTCGATGAAGGCCTGAATCAGGCGCAGGGTTATCGGGCCGGGCAGGCTGCCGTCGTTGCCCGAGCTGCCGATCGGTGCGCCGTTCAGGCTGACAGTGGGCATGATGACGGGCGTCGTGCTGCAGACGAAGGCTTCGTCGGCGGCGTAGACGTCGTAGGAGGTGTAGTCGCCCTCGACCACCTCGATGCAGAGCTCGGCCGCGAGCTCCAATATGGTGGCGCGGGTGACGCCGCCCAGCACGGTGCGGGCGCGAGAGGTGCACAGTTTTCCGTCTGCGATGAAAAAGAAATTGCCCGTATTGGTCTCTGTGATGTTCCCGTCGCCGTCGAGCATCAGCGGTGTTGCGCCGGGGTCTACGCGCTTGACTTCCAGCGCTGCCTGGATCTGATTCATTCGGCTCAGCACCTTCGCCTTGGGGTCGATGCTGTCCACCGGGGTCCGCCGGACGCCGGGGGTTATCAGCCGCAGGCCATTCACGTATGTCCCGGCATAGATGTCAAATTCTATCTCGACGCAGAACAAGGCGACGATGGTCGGCGACGGACCGCCCATGACGTTGTCACCGCGGGTTATGACATGCCAGACCGCGTAATCGCTGAGGGTATCGATCCGGCCAAGGTTGCGGTCAAGGGTTTCCTGGGTGGCGGCGGCCAGTTCTTCTCGGGTTATCCCCACATCGATGCGAACGTAGGCTAGGGAACGGAACAGCCGATCGAGATGCTTATCCAGGCTGAACAGCTTGTGGCCGAACGTGCGGGTAACCTCGTAGATACCGTCGCCGCCGAAAAAGCCGCGCTCTGTGACCGGCACCATCGCTTCTTCCGGGGTGACAAAAGCACCGTTCAAATAGATGATGTTTTCGCCGCTCATCCGTTTCGTCCATCTCGGTCAAATTTTCCCTTTGAGAGATAATGGCACTATTTCCGATCCAAAAAAACGCCGGCGTGGCACCTTTTATGTTCACGTCGATTTTAACACGCGATTCCAGCCCTCATTCCTCGGCCGGAGTATCGAGCCGGCTGAATATCTCGTTGAGCAGGGTCACCAATTGGTCGGGTTCCAGTCAGCCGGCCCCCTCCCGCGAAGCGAGAGATGTCCTAATGGAATGGTAACCCACAAATGACTTTCGGCGATGACGTCTGGGTTCTATTTTAGGCGGCTGGCGATCGGTACGGCCTTAATTTTGTATAGGAACGCTTCCGATTTTTCGTACTCGTCCTCCAGCGATGCTTCTGTCTAGTCCACGAAATGGCGGTTGGTAAGGGCGACGGTTACCAGTAAGCCAACCGACCCGATCCAGTCGAGGGCGTCGAAAACGACGACCCCTCCCACTGGCAGCGGATGCAGAGGCGGCAACGGAAAGCCGTTTACGGTAAGTGGCAAGAAAAACACCGCGGTTACCAAGCTTATTACCCATTGAACCCATCTGCTCAACCGTCCCGCGAGCGTAGAATAAAGCAGGCCGGTGAGCTCGAGCGGAGACAATCCTGTCTTTATATCGGAGATGACAATAACCAGCGAAATAGCGGTGAGGTTGTGAATGTTCACGATTATGAATGCGGGCCTACCCCGGCGACACACAGCATCACGAGAAAAACTACGGCGAGTACAGCCCCACGCCATGGATCGCCGCGCTAACGGACTGACCCGCATTAAGGTATAGGACGGCCCGGATCGCCTGGATGACGATCCAGGCGGAGTATGCCGCCTTGGCGCGGTTACGCAGCCGCGCTTATTCGGGCGGCAAATCGACCGGTGTGTCGACAAACCAGTCGTTCAATCGGCATACGGCGGTGTTTCCTTTTCGCGGGTTAAGCGCTCTCTTTCATGCCGTCGCGCACCACTTGACGGAGGTGATCGAGCGGCTGGGCCTGCCCCTTTTCCTCGTAGTGCCAGAACGTCCAGCCGTTGCAGGCGGGCGCACCTTGGACCTCGGCGCCGACCTTATGAATCGATCCGCGGCGGCCCTCGGCGATCAGCGTGCCGTCGGCGCGGACCTTTGCGAAAAAGCGCTTGCGGGTGTCGAACAGCCTGGTGCCGGGTTCGATCAGGCCGCGTTCCAGCAAGGTGCCGAACGGCACGCGCGGCTCGGTGCGCTTCTGTGGGATGTCGAAGTCGTCCATGTCTTCCGGCGGTTCAGCGTTGGCGATGCGTTCCTTGGCGACGGCCGCGTAGGCCTCATCGCGTTCGATCCCGATGAAATGACGGCCCATCTTCTTGGCGACGGCCGCGGTGGTACCGGATCCGAGAAACGGATCGAGTATCACGTCGCCCGGCTTGGTCGAGGCCAGCAGCACGCGGTAGATCAGCGCCTCCGGTTTTTGCGTTGGATGCGCTTTCTTGCCGTCCTTCTTGATTCTTTCCGCGCCGGTGCAAAGGGGCAGCGTCCAGTCGGAGCGCATCTGCACGCCCTCATTAAGCGCCTTCATGGCCTCGTAGTTGAAGGTGACACCTTTGGCACCCTTGTTCTTAGAGCACCAAACCATCGTTTCGTGCGCGTTGGTAAAACGCGTGCCGCGGAAATTCGGCATCGGGTTGGTCTTGCGCCAGATGATGTCATTCAGCACCCAAAAGCTGAGGTCCTGTAACGCCGTGCCGACGCGGAAGATGTTGTGATAGCTGCCGATTACCCAGATCGAGCCGTTGTCTTTCAGCACCCGGCGCGCAGCGGCCAGCCATTCGCGAGTGAAAGCGTCATAGGCCGAAAAGCTCGAGAGCGGATCATCGCCGCCTCCGGCAAAGTGGTCCCACGCGGCATCGACGCCGTCGACGCGGGTGTTGTTGGGGCGATGAAGTTCGCCGCCAAGCTGAAGGTTGTAGGGCGGATCTGCAAAGATGACATCGACCGAATTGGCCGGCAGCTTCTCCAGTTCCGCGACACAGTCCCCGATCAGGACGCGGTCCAATGGAAGTTTCATGATGTGTCCCACCAAGAGCCCCGATGTTTTTTATGGGGCGAGAGTTATCCACAAAGCATGATTCCAGTGTGACTCCGCGTCAAGAATTATTTTTAGAGTCAATGGGTTAGGGTAAATCTACGCTATATGTGGAGTCTTGGACTCTTCCGGACTCAACATCTTGGCGATGGGGGCGTAGGTGCGGCGGTGGTGCGCGGTGACCCCGGCGGCGGTAAGACCGTCCTGGTGCTGGCGCGTGCCATAGCCGGCGTTCCGCTCCCAGCCGAACGCCGGATAGCGTGCGCCGAGCGATGCCATAATTCGGTCGCGCGTTACCTTGGCGACGATAGATGCCGCCGCGATCGACAGGCTCAGACTGTCGCCCTTTACCACCGGTCGCCCGTTGCAGGACAGGCCTGGCGGCACCCGGTTGCCGTCGATCAGTGCGACGTCCGGCGCTTTGTCGAGGCCCGCGAGAGCACGGCGCATCGCTGTGTATGTGGCGCCCAGGATATTGTCGCGTTCGATCTCGGCCACGCTGGCCGCCCCGAGCCCGATATCGGCGCACTCCGTCAACGGGCCCAGCAGCGCCTCGCGGCGTGCAGCGGTCAGTTTTTTGGAGTCGTCCAGGCCGGTTAGCAGCCCGTCCGGTACAGCGGCCGGTAGGATCACGGCCGCCGCAACGACTGGCCCGGCCCAGGGGCCGCGTCCGGCTTCGTCAACGCCGGCGACGACCCCCGAGCATGTCATTTCAATATACAGATTAGGCATCGGGTTTTTTTTCCAGTTTGGCCCCGGTCGCTTTCCTATTTTCTCCGGGTTGGTCCGAGCCAGATTTTGCGTGGCCGCTAGCGGCCGGCTGCCCCTGATCTTTCAGCACTGTGAGCGGATCCCTCGTGTTCTTGGCAGTTTTTTCCGGCGACGGTGGTGCGTCTTTCTCCGTCTCACTGTCTTTGCCATCCTTCCGCAAGTCAGACCGGGTGCCGCTTTCCCGTAAAGACGCGTCGTCATTGGGCTGAGCCGGCATTTTTGTCGATCCGGGTGTTCTACGATGCTGCGTCTTGACGCGGGTAAGTGCTAGGAACCGTGTGGCGGCGTGGTCCCATGCGGTGCGCGCCAGAACCCGAGAGACGAGGATAAATCGACGCGATCCAATCTTGACGACCTCCACCTCGTCACCGTAAGCGGCGTCGACCAGCTCCTGCAGAGTATCGATGCGGCGGCTGGTAAGGCCGTGGACCCGTCGCGCGCTGGTAAGCCAAAGCGGGCTCAGTGTGAGACTGAGGACGGTTACGGCGATGACTAGGCGGGACTCTTCCTCGCCGATGGCGCCGGCCGCCAGTCCCGTCGCTGCCAGCAGGAACGAAAATTCGCCGAGCTGCGACAGCGTAAGCCCCTGCAGGGATGCCCGCTGCCAAGTTTCGCCCAAGAAACGCATAATGCCGATATTCATTGCGGTCTTGAAAAGGGTGACGACCAACAGCACAACCAGCACGGTCCAGAAATTCTCGCCGATGAATTTCAGGTCGATCAGCAAGCCGACCGACAGAAAGAATACCATGATGAGAACGCTGTGGATCGGGCGGATAGCATGGACCATCTGTTCGCGCTGGGTCGAGCGGCCGATGACCAGCCCCGCGAGAAATGCGCCATAGGCGGGCGATAGCCCCAAGAACCCGAAGACCGCACCGAATCCGAAGCAATAAACCAGCCCGGTCAGCGGTGAAAGATCCACGTTACCCATCACGTTACGCGCGAAGGGTAGGTTGATGCGTCGTTTGTTGAGGGTGCGGACAAGGACGACCAACACGCCGACCGACAAGGCGATCTGAACCACAGCCCAGAATCCCAACGTGCCTTCGCCGATGTTTTCGACGATCAGCAGCATCGGCAGGAAGGCAAGATCCTGGCCGATCAGGATAGCAACCGAGATCTTGCCGGTGCGAGCCCGCAGCTGGCCGGTTTCCTCCAGCATCTTGATCGCGACCGCGGTGCTCGACAGCGCGATCACGAAGCCGAGCAGGATGGACTGCGCCGCGGTAAAGCCGAGGAAAACCGAGCACAGAAAAATTGCCGCAAGACTGCCAGCGATTTGCAGCGCGACTGCGCTGAGCGCCATTTTCCACGTCACCATGAAGATACGCACGCTCAGCTCGGTGCCAATCAGGAACAGCAGCAGGAGGACGCCGAGTTCCGCAAGCCCGCCGATCTGTTCGCGGTTCTCGACGACGCCGAACGCGCTTGGCCCCAGCAGGACACCGGCAATGATATAGCCAACCAGCGCCGGCTGTTTCAGCTGCGCCATCAACATACCGCAGAGCAGGGCGGCCAGACCGACAACGGCCATCCCGGTAAGATTTATGTGCGCATCCATAGAGGTGGCAACTTAACATCCGTCCGGTTGGCGCGGGGCGAATCTGTCCCGGTCAGGAGCAAATTTTCAGTCGAACAATCCCAGCTGGTCGCATGGCCGCGCCGGCGGCTTGAACAGATCGGTACGCAGCTTGTGCCGGCGTTCGTTGAAGCCGAGGCGTCTGCATGTTTTTTCGAAACGTTGCTGCAGCAGCCGCGCATACACGCCGGTGCCGTGCATGCGTTGACCGAATTCGGGTACGTACATCTGTCCTTCCCGCGTGCCGCGCACGGCGTTCAGTACGTGGTCCGCCTTCATTGGTACGTGGGTTTCTAGCCATTCGTGAAACAGATCCTTTATTTCCAGCGGCAGTCGCAGCAACACGTAGCCGGCGATGGTTGCACCCGCGCCCGATGCCACTTCCAGGATCGATTCCAACTCCGGGTCGTTCAGTACCGGAATCATCGGCGCGGCCATCACGCCGGTCTGCACGCCAGCGTCCGACAGCGCGCGGATCGCTTCCAGTCGCCGAGCCGGGGTCGGGCAGCGAGGTTCCATCTTGCGCGCCAGCCCCCGGTCGAGAGTCGTCACCGAGAGGTGTACCTGCGCGAGGCCTTTTCTGCCCATGGGTCCGAGAATATCCAGATCACGCATCACTAGGCTGGATTTTGTGACGATGCCTACAGGGTGATCGTGTGCGGCAAGAACCTCTAGGATGCGACGGGTGATTTTCAGTTTGCGTTCGACCGGCTGGTAGGGATCCGTGTTGGTGCCCATCGCCATCACCGCGCACTGGTATTTCGGGGCTGCCAGTTCTTTTTCTAGCAAGGCAGCGGCATCCGGCTTGTAGAACAACCGGCTCTCGAAATCTAGCCCCGGGGACAGGCCCAGATATGCGTGTGTCGGCCGCGCAAAGCAATAGACGCAGCCGTGCTCGCACCCTTTATAAGGATTAATCGACCGGTCGAAAGGTACGTCCGGCGATTGGTTCCGGGTAATGATCTTTTTCGTGGCTTCTGCAGTCAGCGTAGTGCGCAGCGGTGGGATATCGGCATCCAGCGCCGATCCCCAGCCATCGTCGATGGCAATAGAATCATGGGCCTCGAAGCGCCCTGCCCGGTTACTTACGGCGCCACGGCCTCTGCGTGGGGTGTCAGGTATCTGCGTATCCATGGGAGCGCAACTGTGACTCTGAAACGTGAACAAAACAAGAACTTTTATGCCATCAAAACGCTGTCATGATGCCTGAACACAGGCGGACAAAGCGGGAAGCTCGTGGCTTGCCGTGCTATGACCCTTTCTGACATGACCGCGCTGCATTCCCTGACTGTCGTCATCCCGACCCTCAACGCCGCCGGCACGCTGCCGGCCACGCTGGCGTCGTTGCGCGGCGGCGCGCATGAAATTCTCGTCGTCGATGGCGGGTCAACGGACGATACGGTGGATATTGCCAGGATTGCTGGGGCCGGCGTCGCATCGTCGGAACGCGGACGTGGAATTCAGTTGCAGGCCGGCGGCAAGGCGTCGTCCAGCGACTGGCTTTTGTTTCTCCACGCCGACACGCGGCTGGACGAAGGTTGGCGGGGCGCGGCCGGGGTGTTCATGGCCGGCCCCGCCAACCGTGCCCGTGCGGCGGTGTTCGGATTCTCGCTCGATGATCCATCGCCGCAGGCACGGCGCATGGAAAGACTGGTCAACTGGCGCAGCCGGGCGCTCGGGCTGCCCTATGGCGATCAAGGGTTGCTGATCGCGCGGTCTTTTTACGAATCGCTCGGCGGTTTCAGGCCTATACCGCTGATGGAAGACGTCGATATCGTCCGCCGCATCGGTAAGAAAAATTTAGCGGTCCTCGAAGTAGCGGCGGTGACATCGGCCGACCGTTATCGCCGCGGCGGGTGGTGGGCGCGGCCGGCCTTGAATATCTTCTGTCTGTCGCTTTACTTTATCGGCGTCCCGCCGCGGACTCTCGAGAAGATCTATCGATGAAACACGTCGTCATTTTCGCCCGCCGCCCGCAGCTCGGCTGTGTAAAAACCCGGTTAGCGCGCGACATTGGGCCGGTTGAGACCTTGCGTTTCTACCGGTCGACCCTAGTAACCGTCACACGCCGCCTGTCTGCAGGCCGAAGCTGGCAGACCTGGCTGGGCCTGACGCCGGACGAGACGGTTTTTGATGACTGGCTTTATCCCTCTATGGCGGGGAGGCTGCCGCAGGGGGAGGGAGATCTCGGCATACGAATGGCGCGCTGCTTTGCCCGATTTGGGCACGACACCGTGCTGATCGTTGGCAGCGATATTCCCGACATCGACCGCCGCCACGTCGCAGAAGCATTCGACACGCTTAAGCGCAACGACTTGGTGTTCGGCCCTTCGGGCGACGGCGGTTACTGGCTGGTTGGGGCGGCGCAGGGTGCACGCATCGGCAGATTGTTCGACAACGTCCGCTGGTCGACGAAATTCGCATTGGCCGACACGCTGAATAACGTGCGCCCGAGCGTGCGGGTGGGCATGCTCGGCGAACTTCCTGATATCGACGATGGAGCGGCCTATGCGGCGTGGCGCCGCCCTGCCGGTTAAAGACTACTTTTCCTGCAGCCGAGGGATCAGTTCCACGAAGTTGCAGGGCTTGTGTCGTATATCAAGCTGGTACACTAGGATATTGTCCCACGCATCCTTGCAGGCACCGGTGGAACCGGGCAGGGCAAACATATAGGTGCCTTTCGCAACGCCCGCGGTGGCGCGGGACTGGATCGTCGACGTGCCGATCTTCTCGTAGGACAGCATGCGGAAAAGTTCGCCGAAACCGGCGACTTCCTTTTCGTAGACTTCCTGGAAAGCCTCGGGCGTTACATCGCGGCCCGTTACCCCGGTGCCGCCGGTCGCCAGCACTGCGTCGATCTGAGGGTCGCCGATCCATTCGCGCAGTTGTGCGACGATGGCGTCGCGGTCGTCTTTGACGATCGCGCGGTCGCTGAGGTTATGGCCAGCTCCCTGCAGGCGTTCGCATAGGGTGTTACCTGATTTGTCGTCTGCCTCGGTTCGTGTATCTGAGATTGTCATCACAGCAATGTTGATTGCGACGAATTCTATGTCTTCACTAATTCCAAACATCTTCGGCCACCGATCCTTCTGCACCGTCAACAGCGATGTAGACCGGTCGCTCGCCCGCGGCAAGGGCGTCGAGCGAAGGGGCGGGTTCGCCTAGGCGCTCGCGATACATCCACAGATTGGACAATACGCGTTCGATGAAGATGCGGGTTTCCCGCGCCGGAATGCTCTCGATAAACATCAGCGCATCGGTGTAGGCGCCCTTGCGCGCCCGCCGTTGCCATTTGCGGAGGTTGCCCGGACCGCCGTTATAAGCCGCCGCAGTGAGCAGCAGGTCCCCGTCGATGTGATCGTTTTCAAGCAGATGCCGGATATATCTCTGGCCGAGCGAGATATTCAGCGCCGGCTCGTAGAGCTGATTGCGTTTCTTCCCGCGGAACCTTTTCTGGGCGATAAATCCGGCGGTTGCGGGCATCAACTGCATCAGTCCGCGCGCGCCGGCGGAACTCCTGGCCCGCACGTTGAATGCCGATTCCTGGCGCATGAATGCGAAGACCAGCGCTCGGTCGACGCGAAAACCTTCGCGTGGTTTCCACTCGGGCACCGGGTACAGGGCGCCCGCCGGGATCGGACCGGCCGCGCCGATCAGCGCGGCGCCTGCACGGTAGGATATCATCGGCAGCGATTTGTTCTCTGCGACGGCGATAAGTGCCTCCGTCAGGTCGCGGTCGGCCGCATTGGCCATGAAACGCAGTTCGCGCTCGGCGCGGGTATTGCGGCCTACCTGGATCAGCGCCGTAGCGCGGCGTCCGCTCGGCGCCATCAGCACCCGTTCCAGCCGGGCTTCGGTCAGCACCGTAGGCGACCAGTCCAGCGGTGATTGTTCGCCCAACCAGCGCCGCGCGATGATGCCGTAAAAGGTCCGGGATTGTTCCGCGGCCATTTTCAGCCAGCGGCTTACCCTGGTCGGGCGTTGGCCGGTCATATTGGACCGAGCAGCCCAGAACGCCGCGGCGGCGTGATCGTAGCCGGTTACCTTGGGCGACAGGGCAACAGCCTCGAAGTGGTCGGCCGCTTCGAGATATTTGCCCAGGCGATAGGCGGATAGTCCCGCGATCCAGTGGGCGTAGGGAAGGCGGTCACCGGATCGCGCAGCCGCCTTGGCGGATGATTTGTAGGCTTTCTTTCCGTCGCCGTAAAAGAACCAGCCCGACGCAATGTGCGTGCGCGCAAGATCGAGACCAGTGCTCCCGAGACGGCGCTGCACCGTTTTATCTGAAATATAGCGCGTCGCCGCCGACAGCCGGCGTTGATGCGTCATTCGGCGGATCTGACTTATAATGCGTCGCGCCGAGCGCTTACCGGGCCGATATCCCGAATCCTCGATAATCGTCGTCGGCTGATAGGACGGGTAGAACTTGATCTGGGGGCGGCGGGGCGACCGGTAATTCTGCGGTTTGCGTTTCAGCGCCAATTTGTAGATCCGCCGGGCGTCCGGATGGTCGGCATAGGCCTTCATCCATTTGGCCAGCTCGATAAAGCGCGACCGGTACTTCGTTGGGTGCAGATAGCGCTGCGCCTGAACATGCCCCACTAGGAGACGGTCATCAAGTTGCCTGATTAGCTTGTCGGCGCGCCGCCAGTCGCCCTTTTCCTGCAGGGCGAAAATACGTTTGTAACGATGTTCGTCCCGGTCCGAGAGGATCCGGGGAAGATCAACGCTCGTTGCCTTTTCGCCGGCGGGCAGAGAGGCCGTCTCGGCGGCGGTTGCCGCTGGCAAAGGCATGGCAACCAGCATGCTCCAGGCAATGGTGGCCGCGCCGAGTGTTGCAGCCGTGCCAATTCTTTGGTTGGTCGCGAAAATTCCCCGCATGCTCCCAGTTAAAATCGAGTTTGGGTGATTATTGCTCGCCGGTTCTAGCGGAGTCCCCCTCAAGCGGCAACAAGTGTTGACTACAACCAGTGGCCAAAACGGCATATCGCGAGGGTCAGGAAGCATCGTCCAGCCGCGCGCGGACCTCCAGCAAATCCTTCCAGGTTTCTTTTTTCTGGGCTGGCTGGCGCACCAAGTAGGCCGGGTGGAGCAGGGCGCGGGCGGCGACCGGATCGCCGGTCGCGGGCTCGTAGTTCATCCATTTTCCGCGAAGCCGCATAATCCCCTCGTTGCGGCGAAGCAGCGTCTTGGCCGATGTGCCGCCAACGAGAATCAGGATTTCCGGCTTTACCAGCGCGATGTGACGTTCGAGAAAGGGCAGGCATGCGGCGATTTCGGCGTCGGTTGGGTTGCGATTACCGGGCGGCCGCCAGGGCAGGATGTTGGTGATGTAAATCTCCGACCGATCAATTCCGATCGCCGCGAGCATTTTGTCGAGAAGCTGTCCGGCCGGACCGACAAAAGGGACACCCTTGCGGTCTTCCTCGCCGCCGGGAGCTTCGCCGATGAACATCAGCCGAGCGTCGGGGCTCCCGTCGGCAAAGACGAAATTCATAGCCGTTTCCTTCAACGGACAACCGTCGAACGCTTCGAAGGCGGTGCGCAGTTCGTCGAGTGTCGATGCCGCGGCGGCAACTTCCTGCGCGGTCTGAACCGCTGCGTCACGCGATTGCAAAGGCGGCGGAGACGCGGCTTCGCGAAGCGAAGTCCGTTTCGGCGCGGACTGCACCTGCGCTTTTTGGGCCGAGTCAGCGGCGGATTGTGCGGTGACAAACCGGTCGACCGGTGCATCGCCGGTGGTCTCGTCCACCCCGGCCTCGACATACCAGTCGAGCAACGCTTTTTTCTCCGCCGTCTCGGTCATTGGCTCAATCTAGAACATTTTGCCGCGGCTGGATAATCCTCAAACGCGTGGTATACACAAATCCGACACAAAAACGACGCAATAGGATCGCGGAGCGACAAATGGAACGGGAATCGATGGAGTTCGATGTGGTGATCGTGGGTGCAGGGCCGTCCGGGCTCGCCTCTGCCATCCGCCTCAGGCAACTGGCTGACGAAAAGGGCCGGGAGATTTCCGTCTGCGTGATCGAAAAGGGATCAGAGGTTGGTGCCCATATCTTGTCAGGCGCGGTGATAGAGCCGCGAGCCCTGAACGAATTACTGCCCGACTGGAAGGAGCGCGGCGCGCCGCTAAACACGCCGGTGACCGAAGACCATTTTCTGCTTCTCGGAAAGTCCCGTGCGACCAGGCTGCCGACGCCGCCGCCAATGAAAAACCACGGCAACTATATCGTCAGCCTCGGTAACTTCTGCCGCTGGCTTGGCGAACAGGCTGAGGCAGCAGGGGTGGAAATCTATCCCGGCTTCGCCGCTGCCGAGGTGCTCTACGAAGAGAACGGTAAGGTGAACGGCGTTGCCACCGGCGACATGGGGATCGGCAAGAACGGCGAACAGATGGCGAATTACCAGCCCGGCTTCGAGCTTCATGCGAAACAGACTATATTCGCGGAAGGTTGCCACGGCTCGCTGACTAAGACGCTGTTCGAAAAATACAATCTCCGCGAAGGCGTCGGTCCGCAGACATACGGGATCGGTATCAAGGAGCTTTGGGAAATCGACCCCGACAAACATAATCCCGGAAGTGTTGTTCACACGATCGGCTGGCCACTGGATACGGGCACCTACGGGGGGTCTTTCCTTTACCATCTCGAAGACAACCAGGTCTCGGTTGGGTTCGTGATCGGGCTCGACTACACCAATCCCCATCTCAGCCCGTTTGACGAATTCCAGCGTTTCAAAACCCATCCGAAAGTCCGGCCCACCTTCGATGGAGGTCGGCGGATCGCGTACGGGGCCCGCGCGATCAACGAAGGCGGGTACCAGTCGGTGCCCAAACTTTCATTTCCCGGCGGTGTGCTGATTGGCTGTACAGCCGGGTTCCTGAACGTGCCCAAGATCAAGGGCAGCCATATGGCGATGAAATCCGGCATGCTGGCGGCTGAGGCCGTTTTCGATGCCCTGACAGGCGAGGCCGAACAAGCCGAAGCGGCATCCTACGAAGCCGCAATCAAAAAGAGCTGGATCTGGGAAGAGCTGCGTCGCGTCCGGAATATCCGCCCGTCGTTCAAGTGGGGAATGTGGGGCGGCCTTGTTTACTCGGCCATCGACACTTATCTGCTGCGCGGGCGGGCACCCTGGACGATGAAGCACCATGACGACCATAGGGCCCTAAAAAAGGCGGCTGATGCGCCTAAAATCGAATACCCGAAACCCGACGGCGAAGTATCGTTTGACCGTCTCTCCTCGGTTTTCATTTCGAATACCAATCACGAAGAAAATCAGCCGGCGCACCTGATGCTGGAGGACGAAAACGTCCCGATCTCCGTGAACCTGGCCGAATATGACGCGCCGGAACAGCGGTACTGCCCGGCTGGGGTCTACGAAATCGTAGCAGAGGACGACGGATCCAACCCGAAACTTCAGATCAACGCGCAGAATTGCGTTCACTGCAAGACCTGCGATATCAAAGACCCGAGCCAGAATATCAACTGGGTCGTTCCAGAGGGTGGCGGCGGGCCAAATTACCCAAATATGTAGCAAAACGCCGTGGAAGCGCTTCGGCGTTCAAATTCGGGTCATTGGCGTTTAACTGTTCGCAGGTTCGTCCTATATTCTTTCTAACAATCGTTGAAACGGCTGTTTGTGTCCGGCTGAACCTCTTTATTCGTGGTTTTCGCCGACACTGACCGCCAAGTGCTTATACCTGAAAAGAACGGAGCGGGCGCAAAATGCGCAGCAGGTCGCCCATATTAGCAATAACCGCCGTCGCTGCCATCACGGTGCTGGTAGCGTGCACGCCCGATGAAAATGAGCCGGTCTTGCAAACTGCGGCGGAAGTTAAAACGACCGCTTCACCCTCGGGTAACTATCTTGCTGGCCGGCAGGCGCAGATAAACCGCGACTTCGGCAGCGCCTCCAGCTTTTTGGGCAAGGCCCTGAAAGTAAGCCCGGAAAATACGCCGCTACTCCGAAACACCTTCCTGGCGCGCCTGGCGGATGGGGACATTTCTGCGGCCGTGCCCATGGCACGCGAGATTGTCAAACGCGAGAAAACGGAGGCAATCCCCAAGCTCATTCTTCTGGTCGACGCGGTTGAGAGAGACGACCTGGCAGCCGCAGACAAATTGCTGGCCGGTTTTCCTGATAGCGGTTTTACAGGTTTCATCAAGCCGTTGGTAGCTTCGTGGGTCACAGTCGGGAAATCCGGTGACACGAATCCGCTAGAGGCTTTGTCGCCGCTAAAAAACCAGTCCGGCCTGCGCATTCTCTACGAACTGCACGCGGCGCTGCTGTCCGATGTCGTGGGTCATACCGCGGACGCGGAAAAGCACTATAAGCTGGCCGCCAAGAACGTTCGCCGATCGACCCTGCGTGTCGTCCAAGGTTACGGACATCACCTCGAACGCTCCGGAAAAACCGAACAGGCACGGCTGCTTTACGACACCTACTTGACTGAAAACCCGGATTCGGTCGTTCTGGGGCCGGCGATTGCGCGGCTTGACAAAGGGGTGAAGCCTGACCTGCTGGTCTCGACCCCGGCCGAGGGGATCGCCGAAGCACTCTTCAACATCGCCGGCATGATGACCCAGCAGAATTCGGCGCAGCTTGCGCTGATCTGTGGACAGCTGGCGCTGCATTTACGTAAGGATTTCGACTTGGCGCGGATGCTGGTTGCCGGCATTCTGGAGACGATGACCCGTAACGAAGACGCGATCGCCATCTACCGGCAAATCGATCGGACGTCGCCGTTTTACTGGTCCGCCCGCCTTCGGGTAGCCGGTAACTTGGAAGCGCTGGATCGCGACGAAGACGCGATCAATCTTCTGCGGGTCCTGACTAAAGAAGATGACAAGCGGGCGGAACCACTGGTCAGCCTCGGAGATCTGCTGCGGTCCAACAAGCGGTTCGCGGATTCAGTTGCTGCTTACGACCGCGCGATCGAATTGCTACCCGTGCTTGAGAAGCGACACTGGTCGATCCTTTATTCGCGCGGCATCTCGCTCGAACGCTCGAAACAGTGGGAACGCGCCGAGCGCGATTTCATGCGCGCCCTAGAACTCAATCCGGATCAGCCCTACGTTCTCAACTATCTCGGATATTCTTGGGTGGACCAGGGGATAAACTTGGATCAAGCGCGCAAGATGATCGAACGCGCAGTCAAACTACGCCCGAACGACGGATACATCGTCGACAGCTTGGGCTGGGTGCTCTACCGACTAAGGGATTTTGAGGGCGCTGTGGGGAACTTGGAACGGGCAGTGGAGCTGCGTCCGAACGACCCCATAATCAACGACCATCTGGGCGATGCATACTGGCGAGTCGGACGTTACACCGAAGCGCGCTTTCAATGGCAGCGGGCGTTGATACTCAAACCAGATGACGACCAGATTTCCGCCATCGAAGACAAGTTGCTCCGCGGTCTGAAGATGTCTGACAGCGGCGAAAAAGATAGCTGAACCCGCGTGCCGGAAAACGATCACCGCATCACCCTCGACGCTCCGGCTAAGATCAACCTCTTCCTTCACGTCAACGGGCGCCGCGAAGACGGTTACCATCTGCTGGACAGTTTGGTGGGCTTCACGGAATTAGGTGATCGCCTGGTCGCCGAACCCGGCGACGATCTGACGCTGCGCATCAACGGACCTTTTGCCTCGGGGCTGGACGGTAGCGATACCGATAATTTGATCCTTCGGGCAGCGCGATTGCTGCGGGATGCGTCCGGGATCCGTGCTGGTGCAGTGTTGACCCTTACGAAAAACCTGCCGGTGTCCTCTGGAATTGGCGGCGGTTCGGCGGACGCAGCGGCTGCGCTGCGTATCCTGTCGCGGCTTTGGTGTCTCGATCTCGACGATGCGCGGCTTTCGGAGATAGGGTTGTCTGTCGGAGCCGATGTACCTGTCTGCATCGCGGGCGCAAGCTGCCGTATGACCGGTATTGGGGAGACTGTGACCCCGGTCGATCCGTTTCCGCCCTGCGCGGTCGTGCTGGTGAACGGCGGAGAGGCTGTTGCGACGCCTTCCGTATTCGCTGCGCGAGAAGAAATTTTTTCAGACAGTGCCGCTTGGTCGAGGCCAGTCGGTTTCGATACCTTCGTCGCTGCGCTCCAGGACTGTGCCAACGACCTTTCAGCTGCCGCCTGCACCGTGTCGCCGATCATCGACGACGCGCTGACAGAACTGACCAGATCCGATGGATGTGCACTGGCTCGCTTGTCGGGCAGTGGCGGTACGTGCTTCGGTCTGTTCGCCGACTCCGCGACGGCCGAGGCTGCAGTGGCTTCCATCCGCGCGCGGCACCCTGACTGGTGGTGTACGGCGACTCGTTTCCGTGAACATCGGGTAGAAATTCAGACTGGCTGAAATTTTCCAGTGGCCACTTTTTTCCGGACATCGTTGCCGGGACGGCGCGCAGATCTTTGAGCAGCGCCTGCCTGGTTTTCCAGTCCGTCTCCAGCCCCCAAATTGCTGATAGAGCTTTATCGCGCCGAGGGGGCGGCACCCAAGGCTGCCGTCGACTACGCCCGAATTGAAATTCATCGTATCCGCAAGCGACTGAATTTCCATAATCTCCTGATTTTCGACAGGCCAAGAGGACACGTTCCTCGGCTCCGCTGAGGCGCGTGCCGCCAGGCGATTTTCGATGCGGTGCGCTCAGAGCATTCACGCGCCAATTCCGGCTCCGGCTCACTCAACGCGAACCCAAGCTCGTACGATGATGCAAGGCTGTATTGCGACGCGCTCAGTCCCGCTTCGGTGGCCCTAGTCATCCATTTGAACGCGCCGGTATAGCTGACGTTGGTCCCCAGACCGTTGGCATAGGCGGTCGTATGATTGTGCTGGGCCCGCGCAATACCCTGTTCGGCCGCGCTTCAGTAAAAGCCACCCGGTCGTTTTTGGTGACGCCCTCGCCGCGCTGATGGAGAACGCTGAAGTTGAACTGTACGTTGGCCAGCTTCCTGATGGCCGCCTTTTCAAACCAGAAGGCGGCCCGCGCCGGATCCTTCGGAAAGTGATGACCGGAGAGGTACAACATGCCAAGGTCGTGCTGCGCCCTCGCATTGCCGGAGTTCGCAAGTTTGGGGATGGTGCTGACCTCGTCCGGGACGGAAGGCGGTTTGAGCTATGCCGATCAGGATGCTGGCGCCCGGTCCAGCCTTTCGGCGGCCGTCCGGGAAGGGATAGGTGCGTCCATTGATGACATCTTTACAAGCAGCCCTGGGCTTCTGGCGAGCAGGGGTGAAAGAACGGCCACCCCGATGGCTTAGCGTGTTTTAAACGCCCGCGCCGGAAGCCGGGGCGGCAGATTTCGCAGTTTCGGTTGTTCGGTCGGTTGATTCGGCTCCTGAGAGATGGCTGCGGGGGACTTTCGTTTTCAAATATCCGCAAGCGAGCGTTGCATAGAGGGCATGTGATCCGATATGTTCTCGTCGCGCTGGATTGGGGCGTAGCCAAGTGGTAAGGCAACGGGTTTTGATCCCGTGATTCGCAGGTTCGATCCCTGCCGCCCCAGCCAGCGTTTTTCCCTCCGATGAAAACAGATCCCGGGACCACGCGGCGGCCTGATCTGCGGCTTTGTCGCCGGGAAAGCCTCGCTGTTTTACCCTTGGGCCGGCGGGGTGCCGTTGTGAGACATCGATCATCTGCGCTTCGTCATGATCGGCGTGCCTGTCAGCCTGGTGACACCGGAGCTGGACGCGGAAACGCAAACGATGGTGAACGAAATCCGCGAGCCTTTGGGTAAGACGATCCTCGATCCGGCTCACTTAGTTTGAACCGAAATGTCGCAAGCCGGGTTCGGATGTATTTCCGCCCCAGTTTTTCGTATAAAGCCGGTCATGGAAAATCCTGCCGCGACATTCCCGAATTGGGTGATCGCGATTTATTATATTTTGGCTCTGGTCATGTGGACGCTGGTCGGCCGCGTTTCAAAGCACATCTTCCCGCCGGAAAACTCGAGCTTCTTCTTAATGAAATTCTTCGTGCGTTCAACCAATCCGCTGATACCGGCATTCCGGGTGATTACGCCCGGTTTCTTAATACAGCTTTTGGTTCCGCGGCATGTATTATTTCCCGATGGAGGACGAGGTCTCGGCGGCGATCTATCAAATTCTCATTCCGACGCACTGAGCGCGAATGTCTGATGATCTGACGATTCTGGATGCAACCGGGTTGCGCTGTCCGTTGCCTGTGTTGCGCGCGCGGAAGATGCTGAAGGATGTCGACGCCGGCAAGTTGCTGGATGTATTCGCGACCGACACAGCGGCACCCGCAGATTTCGAGGCGTTTTGCCGGGAAACCGGGCATTCACTCGTCAATATCGAGCAGGTCGGCGAAATCTTTAAGATACGCCTGCGCAAGGCGGAAACAGGGTAGGGTGCGCCTAGCCGCGGACACGCCGCAGAACAAGGGCCCGGTCTGCGAGTTCGAATAATCCCTGCGTCGCCAAGGCCATAACGGCGGCGTCTATAACGCCTTCCAGAATTAGAGTCGTGTCGTCCAGACGGACGCCCGTAAAGACCTGCTGCCCGCGGGCACCCGCCCCCGACCAGGGTGCCCAACGCGGCGGGGCCGAGTTTATGACCGCCCATGTCTAGCTCCCGCCATGATCGATCTCGTCGCTAGCGGCAATTCCACCTAAAGCAGCTTCACGCCCTCGGCCGGTACCATGTCGCGGGCGGATTCGATGATCGCCGGATTGATGCCGAGCAATCCCTCCTGTGTGTTCCACACGATCGGCAAAAAGGCTGCGCAGTAACAGAGCAACGACGGCCGGCGGGCCATGAGCGTCAGGTTGCGCGACGCCGTCATATGCGGGAACAGGCCGCCTCCCAGGATAACGCATTCCACGCGGCGGCGCAGCCTTCGAGCGGTGTCAGGTGTGATCGCTTCGCCGCTGACTTCGACCTCCCCACTATCGGTCGCGATCAGCCCGTTGATGATGCGCACCAGCGTGGATTTTCCGCATCTGCTGGGCCCACGCAGGACGATGATTTTTTCATCCGGAATTTCGATATCGGTTAAGGCAAGCGTGACCGTATCGCCATAGGTTCTGTAGACGCCGGACAGCCTATGAATGGATCGCATCGCATGCCGGGCAGGTGTGTAAGCGCCTCTATAGCGACCGGTTGCGGGAAAACAGCAATAGCAGGATCGACGCCACCATGAAGGCCGCCGACAGATACAGCAATTCGTTGGTCAATTCGCCGTCCAGCAGCGCGCCATAGGCCAGCGGAGCAATACCCTGGCCAACGTTGAAACCTGTACTGACGAATGCGAACACGGTGCCCAGCGCGCCGGCCGGCGCGACCTCCCGTACCATCATGTCGCGTGACGGATTGACGATGCCGCGCACGAAGCCACCCAACATGAAGGCGCCCACAACTAGGAAGACCGGAAGCAGGGCGGTTCCCACAATCGCCAGCAATGTGGCGTATATGGAAAATGAAACCACTAATACCAGGTCGTGCCGTGGTGTTTTGTCGGCGAGCCAGCCCCCGAACAGTGTACCCAACGCATTGCTGAACAGCAGCACCGACAAGATATACGCTGCGGTTTCCACCGTGACGCCGTATAGCGCTGGCAGATAGATCGGCGCGAAGGCGGTCAGGCCGATATTGGCGGACGAGGTCAGAACGTAGAACAGGAACAGCAGTATGACCCCCCGATTGATCATCGACCGCAGCGGCGTCTCCGATTTGGTCTTCTGCTTGGCCGCCGCGTCCTCTCGCAGGGCGTCGCCGGAAAACACGAAGACTAGGCACAGACAGATACCGACTGCGCCCGAGATCACCAGCGCGGTACGCCAGTCTGTCATCGTCATAAGGGCCGCCATCACGGCGGGACCCGCCGCTGTACCCAGCGAGCCGCCGAAAGAATGCATCGAATAGGCCCGTCCGTGGCGCGAATCGTCCACTGAGGCTGTCAGGATCACGTAGTCGGCGGGATGGAAGACGCTATTGCCCGCGCCGGCAATGAAAAACAGGACCAGTAATTCCCAGTATGACGATGTGAAACCGGAAAGGGCAAAAGCAGATGACGTGACGAAAAGGCCGCTGATCAGCACCCGGCGCGCGCCGAATTTATCCACCAGGACTCCCATCGGCGTCTGAAGAACGCCCGACGCAATGTTGTAGGCCGTCAGAATTCCACCAAGCTGCAGATATGACACCTCGAATTCGGCACCGATCACCACGAACAGCGGCGTCAGCCCAAACATGTAAAAGTGGCTCAGGAAGTGGCCGAACCCGACGAGGCTGATGGCGTGGATTTCGCGACCCGTGATCGTCGGGGAAATGGAGGTCATCTTTTCGAAGATCCTTGTTGGCGTGGGCTTGATTATGCCGCCGCCGGGAAATCACATTCTATTATCCACAGACGACATCCGCTTGAACCTGTGATGTTAAGAACGCGACAATCCTACATCTGATAATCGACAGGCAGCGAGCAATCAATAAGGAGATGACACGAAATGAGCGTAAGGACAGCACAGATTCTGGACTTAACGCCCTTTCGTCTCGCGGAACTGGTTCTGCTTTCCGCACTGTTTTTGATGGCGGCGGTGCTCAGCGCGTCGGCAGCCCTCATAAAACTCTCTCGCAGACAGGGTTAAGTGCGCCTTCAGGCGCCTGTGTTCCGACGATGACCCTAATCTTGTATGGTTCCCGTCACATAGATCAATAAACGGGACAATGGAAAAATGGCCGAAGACTTTCGCGAACTAATAGACGAGCTGCGTGCGGCGGACGAATTGATCGAAATCGAAAAACCCGTCGATATCCGGCATATCGCAGCACTTGTCGATCAGTCAGACAAGGCGCTGATGTTTACCAGCGTCATAGGCTACGACATGCCCGTAATATCCGGAGTTACAAACAGCCGAGAACGTCTAGCAATCGCCGCCGGTTGCGAGTTCTCCGATATCGAAGGGCGCCTGCGGGACGGCTTGGATCGGCCGATAGAGCCCGAATTCGTGAATACTGGTCCTGCACGGGAAGTCTACCTGGAAGGCGACGACGTCGACCTGTATTCGATGCCGGTGCCGTTATTTTCCGTGCTTGACGGAGGGCCCATGATTACCGCAGGGATCACCTTGTCCCGCGATCCCGACGAGGACGAGAACTCGGCCATAAATGCCGGCGTTTACCGGTTTCTGGTCAAGGAAAAGAACCTGACCGGGATCGATATCGTTACCCCCAACAATCTCCATCGCTATGCCGCCAAGGCGTATGAAAAGGGAGAACCGCTGCCGATCTCGATCAATATCGGTACCCATCCTTTCGAGCTGATCTGTTCGACGTACAAGGCCCGCGCCGGCGTCAGCGAGCTTGGCATCGCCGGCGGCATGCGCGGCAAGGGCGTGCCACTGACCCAGTGTCAGACAATAGACATGCCGTGCATTGCTGATGCCGAAATCGTGCTGGAAGCGGAAATCCTTCCCACTGGCTGGACCCAGCCGGAAGGCCGCTTCGGCGAATTCACCCGTCTGATGGGTGGACTGCACTGGAATCCGCATGTGCGGATCAAGGCGGTCTCTATGCGAAAGAATCCCGTGTACTACGCACTGCACATGCCGTGGGAAAACATCTGGCCGTCAGGCCCGATTTATGAGGCCAACGTGCGACGCGTGCTCGACGAGGCTGGCGTCAACGTCACCGCCGTCAACATCACCCCGGGCGGGTGTTGCCACTGGCATGCGATCGTCGCGATCAAGCCGTTGCCGGGCGACGGCAAGAATGCCATCACCGCCGCGTTGTCGGTGGCGGACATGAAGCACGTCACTGTGGTCGATCACGATATCGACGTATTCGATCACGTCGATGTGGAATGGGCGGTTGCAACCCGGGTCCAAGCCGACCGGGACGTGGTGATCATTTCCGGCGCAAGGTCCAAACCGCTCGACCCCAGCCTGCCGCCTCCGGGGCCGTATTCCCGCGTGCCGACCACGGCGAAGATGGGCATCGATGCGACGATCCCGGATAACGTGCCGCGCGAGCGGTTCCACCGTATCGCCTATGCGTATGCAGACGAGGTCAAGCTCGATGATTTCATCGGCGGTTCGGATCGTCCAGCGCAGCCCATCCGAGAAATTCCGCCGGAACAACTGGCGGAGCAGATCCATGCTCTGATCACGGAAGAGCCACTCTATTTCGCCGATCTGTGCGAGAGGTTCGTTGCTCACGGCTTTCAGGCAGTGACCCGCGCCATTGGCATGCTGCATGAAAGCGGCGAGTTATGGCAAGATCCGGAAGGAAAGTTCTGCTTGAGAGATTCTGAATTCGCGGCAGTACCGCCAGAGCGGTAGGCCTATTGGTCGAAGCCGATAAGCGAGTGGATGGGCACGTCGAGACGGTCGCGCCCCCGCAAGAAATTCAGTTCGACGATAAATGCAGACGCCACGACGTCAGCCCTTACGCTGCGAACTAGCTCGACGGCTGCTGCGGCGGTACCACCCGTCGCCAGCAGATCGTCCATCAAAACCACTTTTTGCCCGTGGTGCAGTGCGTCGGACTGGATTTCTATGGTGTCGGTGCCGTATTCGAGGTCGTAGGTATGCGCGATGGTCTCACCCGGGAGCTTGCCTCGCTTCCGAACCATCGTGAACCCAATCCCAAGCCGCAAAGCCAGTGGCGCTGCTACCAAGAAACCTCGCGATTCAATTCCGATAAGGCGGTCAGGCTTATAAGGCCCGATCTCCTCGGTCAGGCGATCCACGGTCGTCTGCCAGGCTTCTGCATGTTGCAGCAGCGTGGAGATGTCATAGAAAAGAATACCCGGCATCGGAAAATCCGGGATCGAACGGATATGGTCTTTCAAATTCATAGCGCGTCCTGATTGGCTCTTGGTGAGACGGATGCAGCGTGGCATCCTACCCAAACCACCCCTTCGCGCCAACGGACTTCTGACATGCATCACGTTTTTGATCGGTTCCCGAAATAGACGCTGTCGGTGGTTCCTAGGCGTGATGGCATGCATGTCTACGACAAATACGGCAACGAGTATCCCGATGCTTGTGGCGGCGCTCCGGTACCTTGCCCGGTGGCACTCTGACGAAGAAGTCAAACGCGCCTTTCTTGCTGCTGGACCGAATTCTGTTCGCCCACACGGCCTTCTGAACGTCATAAGTTGCCGAAGAACTGGCGGATCGGCTTACGACGATCGCTCCGTGCGATCTGTCGCGCGTCTATTTGACGTCAGGCGGTTGGGAGGGTGCAGAAAGCGCGCTCAAAATGGCGCGACAGTATTTCGCAGAGAAAGGTGAGCCCGATAGAGGCCATACTATCACCCGACGCCAGAGCTATCCTGGCTATTATGCTTTTGGCGCTGAACTGGATGCTGTAGCGGCGTCGGCGCAAAGATCCTTCCGCGCAACCGACAGCGGCCTAGGAGAAGGAGAGGAACATGTATACCGACATTCTTTTGCCGGTCGATCTGGGGAACGAAAGTTCGTGGGCAAAGGCTTTGCCTGCGGCGATCGAATATTGCGAGGCGTTCGGCTCTAACCTGCACGTGATGACGGTGATGCCGGATTTCCGTTCTCCGATGGTGGCTCAGTTCTTCCCTGACGATCACGAGGACAAGCTGATGGATAACGCGAAGGACGTGCTACATAAATTTGTCGCCGACCGCGTGCCCGAGGAAATCAAGGTGCGGCACATCGTCGCCGACGGAACCATCTACAAGGCGATTATCGACACGGCGGAGGATATCGGTGCCGATCTGATCATCATGGGGTCTCACCGGCCCGAACTGCAGGACTATCTGCTCGGCCCGAATGCCGCCCGCGTCGTGCGGCATTCACAGAAATCGGTCCTGGTGGTTCGATAGACCGCCTCACCGATGGGATTTCTGCGGGTTCGGACGCAACGTTGCACTGCGGGTTTGTCACGCGCCGCGACTGCCCTGCAACTGTCTCATTTGCAGGTCGTGGAGCTGATCTACGCCCGATAGGCCCGGTTGAAGAACTGGGCTGCGGAGAAGGATGGCTGCAATGCCCAAGGAGAGCCGGGTTTCGAGATCATGGCGCTTGTTGACGTGTCTATCCCCGGCCAGATTGCGGCGGTTGAGGCCAGACCGGCCGCGAGGGGATAGATCCCTATTTCGAAGCTTTCTTCAGAAAAGCTATCAGATTTTCCATATCCTTGGTCTTTTTTATGCCCGCGAAGACCATTTTGGTGCCTTTGATGAAGGCGCGTGGCTTAACGAGGTATTTTGCCAGTGTCTCTTCATTCCATACCAGACCGCCCGCACCGGCCTTTTTCATCGCCTTGGAAAACTTGTATTTCGGGGTGGTTCCCGCCGTGCGGCCGAAGATACCGTGGAGGCTGGGGCCGATCCGGTTTTTGTTTTCGACGAGCGAATGACAGGCCTTACACTTATTAAAGACCCTTTTTCCTTTCTTAATATCCGCGGCATTAGCATAACCGATTGAAACAAATAAAATAATCGCTGTTGCTGCGAAGGCCGAAACGGGCTTTTTCATCGTAGTTCCTATATTGATTTTCACCTCTACCTATCATGTAAGTGCCACGTAACAGCAGGTCAAACTATGAATTCAATGACTTGCAGTACGATCGGATCACACCTTCAAGAAGTGACCCAACTAGTTTCAGGGCGCGTCAATGTGTTTAGTGAAAATAACCCTGCGAAATTACGTCAGGCGCGTTTCGCCCCGCATGATCGAATGGATCATCACCAATTTTGAGGATCCAGACTAAGCTATGGGCGACGACAACATCGAATATCTGATGGCCAAGCTGGCGTAAATCCATTCCGGGTGCTTCTAAGCGTCGGACTGATGCACAGCGCAGCTTTTCCACCTTTCAGCCTTTCAGAATTCTGCCTTTGCCGATCGCGCCGCGGCCGAACCGTGCGCGGAGATCGTCCACCGCTGTTTCCACTTGTTTTCGGCGCTGCGCGTCGGGATCTGCCAGATCGATCGGGTCGCAATGATCCGCAGGCTCTAACACCGATAAACCGACGCCTAACAGCCGGTATGCCGTACCGTCCGCCTCTTTCTCCAGCAAAGGCGCTGCGGTAGCAAAGATGACGTCTGCGAGCTGGGTAGGATGGAGTAGGGTGCGCGACCGGGTGCGGATAGCAAACCGAGCGTTTTTCAGTTTTAGGGTGACGGTCCGCCCGCCGATATTTTCTCTCTTCAGTCCGGCAGACACCTTCTCAGTCTGGCGCCAGAGAACACGCTTAAGCTTAACGACGTCCGTAATATCCTCACTGAATGTGGTTTCGCTCGACAGACTCTTGCGGCCGCTTCCCGGGACGACCCTGCGATTGTCGCGACCGTGGGAGAGCCGAGCGAGGCGGCTGCCCATCTCGCCGAAGCGGCGCGCGAGTTCGGTTTCGTCGTAACCCTGTAGTTGTCCGATCTGTGTGATGCCATCCCGTTCCAGACGCTTCTGGAACACCTTGCCGACCCCCCAGATGCTGGAGACCGGCTGTTCCGCCAGAAACGATACTGTCTCCTGCTTGCCGATGACGGTAAATCCGTGCGGCTTGTTGAGGCCAGAGGCAAGCTTGGCCAGAAACTTGTTGTGGCTCAGTCCTACCGTCACCGTGATACCGTGTTCCGCGCGGATGTCGGCCGCCAGGCGGGCGAGGGTTTTGGCCGGGCTGGCGCCGTGAAGGCGCTCGGTTCCCGACAGATCGAGAAAAGCTTCATCGATGGAGATCGGCTCCACCAGCGGGGTGACGTTCCGCATCATCTCGCGGACAGCCATCCCGACGACACCATATTTTTTCATATCTGGACGGATCACCACTGCCTCTGGGCAGGCTTTGAGTGCCTTGAACATCGGCATGGCGGAATGCACGCCGTATTGGCGCGCCACGTAGCAAGCAGCCATCACAACGCCCCGATTGCGGCCACCGACCAGCACCGGCTTGTCAGCCAGCTCCGGGTTGTCGCGTTTTTCAACACTGGCATAAAACGAATCGCAGTCGATATGTGCGGTGGACAGATCGTTCAGCTCGGCATGGCCGACGATAGTCTCTCCGCCGCAGCCATCGCAGACGTCTGGCGGATGCGGAGTCTCAGTCAGGCAGATGCGGCAGAGTGCGGGCATGGACCAATCCTGTGCGCAGGTCCGGTTACCGTCAATCCCTTCCCGAGGTTAGGGGGCGGAAACGCGGTGCCGCTGCCGGGCCTATTTCTTAAATGCCTTCAGGACTTCTCGCCGATTCCCTCTACGAGCCTGTTGAACTCGTTTTTCAGCGATGCGATGCCTCTGAGCCTATCAATGGCGCTACGCTTTTTGATCTGCAGCGCGGTCTGGCCGCTGCGGATCGCCTTGACAGTCACTTCGACGCCTTTGTTCGCGCCGCGCGCCACTTCCAGAATGCTTTGCGCCGTCTTCAAGCCGGCTTCTCCAATGCTCAGCTCTGTGTTCAGCGTGACGATTTCGGGCGTGACGTCCACCGGCATAACCTTCAAGGTCTTTCTGGCGGTGTTTAAAGTTCTATTCGCGGTTTCCCACGCTGTTTCCGCGCCGGCGATCGCGGTTTTTATAACAGCCAATTCGGTGCCTTCTTTGGCGGCACGTCCCAATTTCAAATGTTTAGCGTCGTGCATAGCTTTCCGATCTAGGACGTGCGTTCTCTTATCGTGGTATTTGATCCTGTGCTGCGGCCTAGCCTAGATTGAGCACATGATAGATAAGATAATCGAAAATCTCGCGGAGAGCGTTTCCGTGATAGAAGACGGCGCCGTCGTCCTAATCAGCGGATTCGG
>MDTD01157354.1_pt1 | contig 36978 bp, 33 predicted proteins | sample 811221 | NCBI WGS metagenome assembly MDTD01 (sample SAMN05326646, study PRJNA326480) | marine metagenome | isolation source: seawater | place: Pacific Ocean: South West | collected 2011
CGAAGCGCAAGCCGTCCGAAGGAGCAAGGCCCGGAGGCGAAGCCGAGGACACGAAGCCCGCCGGTAAGGGCCCCATCGAGGCCGGAGGGAGTGAGCCTTTAGGCGAGCTCGCGACCGGAGGCCGATCCGTCGATGCGATAGCAGCGAATCAGAGCGACGATCTTCATTTTGCGCGTGCTGTCCTTCCCCTGTTGATCCAATCTGCACGCCATGCCGGTTACACCGAGTCCAGTTGCCATGAGCTGGAACATCAGATTCATGTGCTTCTCCTTCATCCTGTCCGTGGATCACTGATCGTCACGCTAGGACGATGCAGAACTCACCAATACAACCCCAACCGTCATCGCTGGACAATCCCAAATCGTCCTGCATGGCGGCGGTCATTCTGTCACCTACAAGACAAGCTGTTTAAGGGCTGCGTACCGGGCTGGCTTCGTCCTGGCTGTACGTCATGCGGTCGCATTATTGAGAAATAAACAAAAAAAGCCGCATCGTGCAGAGTTTGGTGACCTCACGACAACGGCTATGCAAAAGGAAATCTAATGCACACTGATTATAACACCATGATCCATCTGACAGACAGCAGCACCAGACCGAATGGCACAGGGCGACTTCAAGCCCCTGTGCAGTTTCGGGCTGGGGATGCTGCCCTCTTAGAAGGCTCACAGAATAAACCCGAATGCAATTCGGGTTCTATTTCTCATTCGTCAGTCGGTGAGATTGACCAACAATCCGAACCGGTTGATCCATGCCCCCCATCTGTAATACGGGGGGCAAAGTTACATAAAGCAGAAATCGGCATTGACTGGTTTCGATTCAGGATGCCATTTAACCAACTTCATCAAATCACGAATAGGTTAGCAAAGTACCTTGGGAGCTATTTCAGCAAACCGGGCATGTGGGGTTATCGTGAGCGATTCCAATTTGCATGTGGTGCGTTCGTCACTTTCACCGATGCAAGCCGTGAATGCTGCATAGAGTTGACCGGCGACACCTGTAAATTCCTTGGTCATGATACGCTAATGGATTTAATGACATGGGCATACAGCCATTTAGCCAGGGCAACCCGTATCGATATTAGACTGGATTTCAAGGGCATTGAAATCGGTTTAATTGATAATGTCGCCCAATCCTGCGAACGTCGGGAACTCTGCCGATGTCGACGATGGGGAAAGATCGACCAACACACCGCCAACGGTGAATGCACAGGCTACAGTGTCCAACTCGGCAAGCGTGGCAAAGATGGTTCCGGCCGCTTTGTGCGCGTCTATGACAAGGGATTGGAAACCGGCGAGATGCCCAAAGGTGAATGGGAGCGATGGGAAACCGAGTTTTCAGACGATGCAGCCAATCAAGTTTGCATGCAGCTGATAGAGTCGGACAACTGGTCACAAACTGCTTCAGAATTGGCATTGGGTGCGGTAGATTTTCGTGTCCATACAGGATCACGATCCCTCAAACGCCGATCGATCGCTGATTGGTGGGCAAAACTCACAGAATCCATCAAGCCCGTGCTGGTGCGAGTCAAACGAGTTCCAACCAACCTGAACCGCTATGGGTCATGGCTATGTCGCAGCGTAATGCCAACACTTCACACCATCTCACAACACACCGGCCAATCAGTTGCAGAAATTATCCACTTTTTCGTGGGCGATCAGAATTTTTCTAAGCAACCAACAGATGCATCACCAGTAACATGGGAATATATAGACCTTCGAAATAACACTGTCACAGTAAACAACTTGTCAGAAATTCGACACTCACAAATCTAAAACCAAGTACATAAAATTAAAAAATTCAAGTCCGTATAAAAAACTAATCGCCAATCAAATCAATTAAATTGCAGAACCTCTCTACACATTCTTTAATTCTTTGCGATTCTAATTCATGCACATTTCCTTCAAATTCAAAAAAATTCATCAACAATTTATCAAATGGTTCATTAGAACGCATCATTCTTACCGTTTTATTATTTTTGGCTATAGAGTACACATGCCTACTTAGTGTATATTCAATACTTGCATCTCGATCATAAGACACCACATCAGTTGGAGCGCATTTACTAGCACACAAAACTAAAAGAATCCTAAATTCCAATTCATCAACTTTAACATCCATCACAGCAAGGCAAATTGCCATGTTTTGAAACAATCTCTCCTGCAAACGTGGCGAAAGCTTCAGATGCTTGCATATTTGCGCAAAAACTCCAGCATCAAATGTCATACAATCAAAAGTTGATCCATATGCTGCAATGATTCGCTCAATATTTTTTTGTATCAAACCGCCATCTTGCCGCAACGGACTGCCATCACTATTGCAAGAAGGCAGTTTAAAATTTAAGTTAACAAACTTGTCAAGATAATCAATTCCTTCAATATCACCAAAGCCATATATTTTCTTCAAGGACTGAATCAAAATACTTTTATTCACTGTCAAAACAAAGTACACGTTATCTATATTAAAAAAATGCTTTGCTTTTTCAATCACGTCTATTGCGTATGTTGGACGGCATCTATCCAACTCATCAATAAAAACAATAATTTTTTTATCAACACCTTGCTTTACAGACAAATCATTCAAAACATTTGTCAATGCCAGCTTGTATTTATCAACAGTCATTTGTGTATCACTCGAATTTATTCTGGATACAAATTTCGAACTAAATACAAATAAGATTTTCTCAAATACACTCCCATATGGAAGCGCCAGTCCTGCAACGCCTGTTGTGAGACGAAATGATATTTCACGTGCGCATGACTTCAAAAATTTGATTTTGCGGGACTTTGTATAAACGGAGTGTTTTAACAATTCACACTCAATCATTGATGACAATGAACCAAATGCATTTTCTTCGTGATCGTTCACAAATGCATCAAAGTACAAGGGAATAAACTGATAGTCATACTTTATTTTTTGCATCCATTGCTTAACAAACGTAGTTTTACCCGTTCCCCAACTTGAGTCAATTGATACCACTAAACCGTCACATGTCGTTTTGAATAACTTTGTAAGACGGGTAGCAAAATAACCCCGCCCATATGGATCCAATTCAAAAGGATCTAGAGCATCTTTGTTTATTTCAAAGATTGGACGTGGAACAACTCTGAGTCCCTTTTTTTTCTTAATCTGATTCGAGTCAACAACCTTTTTTCGCCATTTAGACAAACCTATATCGTACAAAACTACAGCCAAAAGATGAGCCAAAGCGAATCCCAATACAAGATAAATTAAGCTAAATGCGAACAATGGCAAAACAAGACAAGCTAACAAATAAAAACAAGAGAACACTCTTAACTTTCTTCTATCAAATGAATTAAGCATAACACTCCAATCAAGTCAAGAGATTCGTTTTTAACTTAAAATTACATCAAAATTACACTAAAAAATACAAAACACCAAATACGCCCCAATCTTTACAGATGCCAGTATTGACACTGGTATTAAAAACAGTTATACATATGGCAACTAAACCAGTAAAGGAACATCTAATGGCCAAACGCTCAAACAAACGTAATCCCGATCTCGGCAAAACACGCTTTGAACTCCGATTCGACACTGACCTGTATAAGCAAATCCAGCAAATTGCTGAAGATGCTGAGATCAGCGTTAATCAATTCATGCAAGGCATTTCACGATGGGCGGTAAATAATGCGAACATTGGCGAAGGTTTTTACACCAGCGACACCGTTCATGGATATGTCGATATCGAAACACGAGAACAAGCGGGCTGCATTTGGTTCGGCCATACATTCCAAGTTGCTGAAGATGAAGATATGGAAGGACGCACAATTGAGCGTGATATTCCGGGTGAAATTTATTTCCAGCTTGATTACACCGAGCGGCATGTGGTCAAGGATGATTTTCCTCATCAAGAATACAAGAGGTAATACATGTCAGAACATCAAAATTCAATCAACATGGATGCGTTAGAAACAGCGATATTTATTGGCATAAGCGAACGTAAAGTCAGGGAAATGGTTAAAAAGAAGGCCATTCCTTCATTCAAACTTGGTGGCCGGAGATTGTTCAATCGTGAAGCAATCACAAAATGGATCAGGCAACGCGCAGGCTTAGAGAACCGGGAGGATGACTAATGGCAAAACCTCAACCACTTGCTAACGGTCGCTGGAAAATTCAATACAAGAAGCTCAATGGCAAGCGTACATCCTTCCCCCTCGGCAAGATGACCAAACGTCAGGCTGAATCATCCCATGTCATGTTTGAAGACTTACTGGCTGCAAAGCGTAGTGGGCATGTACCCAGCGAAAGAACATCCGTGTGGTTGAAAACGATCAGCAATGATCTGTATGACAATCTTGCGAAGCATGGCCTTGTCCCTGAACGGAATCAAGCACAGTTAGCGCCTTTCCTCGAAGAGTGCATCAAAGCAAGTGTTGGAACACTCGAGGAAAGCACTATGAAGAAGTATGACCAAGCCCGTAAGAAGCTTGTTACGTTCTTTGGTGCTGAGCGTGAATTGCAAACGATCACCGTGGGTGATGCCGATGACTTTCAGCGGTTTTTGGTCAAACTCAATTATGCCGACAATTACATTCGTCGCACGTGTGGTTATGCCAGGCAATACATGGATATTGCCATCGACAAAGAATTGATTAATAAAAATCCCTTCACAATGCCGGTAAGAGTCCGGGGCAATCCTGACAAGCAATATTTCCTGAGCCGTGAGGATGCAGAAAAAATCCTGCGTGCATGTCCTGATGTGCAATGGCGGTTGATCGTTGCATTGAGTCGGTTTGCTGGCTTACGCTGCCCTTCTGAGCATTTAGCATTGCGTTGGTGCGATGTTGATTGGAAGAACGGTTGCTTCATTGTGCATAGCAAGAAAACCAAGCGACACCCCGGCAAGGCTAAGCGAGTGGTGCCAATCTTCCCTGACCTGTATCCATATCTGCGTGAAGCCTTCGAGAAAGCAATGGACGATGACGTGTATGCCATTACGCGCTATCGTGACAGTACCACCAACCTGCGGACACAATTTCAAAGGATCGTGAAACGGGCAAGGCTTGAACCTTGGCCAAAGCTGTTTCATAATCTGCGTAGCACATGCCAAACTGAGCTTGCACGTGTAATGCCTGAGCATCTTGTTTGTGCATGGATTGGCAACAGTAAAGAAGTGTTTCAAGAGCACTATTTGCAGATCAACGATGATGACGTAAAAGCTGCATCATACCTGCACAAAGTGGTGCAGAATCCGGTGCAGCAGATTGCTGCACCGACCTGCAAGCCTATGACTGGCTTACAAGGCCAAAATAGTAAATCCAGTGGTTGCAGTGATTTGCAGAATCCTGCTAAAGCCTGCACTCATAAGCATTTACAAAAAGTGGGCGATGAGGGACTCGAACCCGCGACATCATCGATGTAAACGATGCGCTCTAGCCAACTGAGCTAATCGCCCTGATTGTGTTTGAGATTATAGCAAAAACTGCGAACAACTTCCTGCATGAAAATCAAGTGCTTTTTCGGTGATACAAATAGCAGGTGTAGTCCAAGGGATTTTTATCATCTGCATTGAAAGATTCTTCTTCGATTTTGTCCCATTGGGTCAGATCAATGCAGTTCAGATAAGTATCGCCCTCAAATGACGCATGGACGATCGTCAGGTACAGCAGGTCACATTTGTCATAGGCTTGACGGTAAATCTCCGCGCCGCCAATGACGAAAACCTGCTCTTCGTTTTGACATAACGCGATCGCATCATCGAGACTGTGAACGACTTCGACACCTTCTGGTGCTTGGTAGTCGGCCTGGCGGGTAATCACGATGTGCCGACGATTGGGCAATGGCTTGGCAAACGTCTCATAGGTCTTGCGGCCCATGATCATGCTATGCCCCGTAGTGATCTTCATGAACCGCTTGAGTTCAGCGGGCAGATGCCAGGGCATGTCGTTGTCTTTACCCAGACAATCGTTTTCAGATTTTGCGAGGATCATGGCTAGACGCATGTTGATTAATCTCGATTCAGGTTGCTGTAAAATTATTGGAGCGCTAAACCGCAAGCGGTTAGACGGCGATTGGCGCTTTGATCACCGGATGTGGATCGTAGCCCTCAATGGTGATGTCATCATACGTGAAAGCCAACAAATCCTTGACCGCAGGATTGAGCTTCAGCGTCGGTAGTGCTCGAGTCTCCCTGGAGAGTTGCAGCTTTACCTGATCCATGTGATTGGAATAGATGTGGGCATCACCAAAGGTATGCACAAATTCTCCAACATGTAAATCACAAACCTGGGCGATCATATGTGTCAGCAGTGCATAGCTGGCAATGTTAAATGGGACACCTAGAAAAATGTCAGCACTGCGTTGATAGAGTTGGCAGGAGAGTTTGCCATCAGCAACATAAAATTGAAACATGGTATGACACGGGGGCAAGGCCATCTTGTCCACTTCGCCAACGTTCCATGCATTGACGATCAGTCGACGTGAATCGGGATTGGCTTTGATCATCTCAACAAGTGTTTTGATCTGGTCATGAGTCTGGCCGTCGGCCCCCTTCCAACTTCGCCACTGTGAACCATAGACCGGGCCGAGGTCTCCGTTTTCGTCAGCCCATTCATCCCAAATGGTGACGTTGTGGTCATGGAGAAACTTGATATTGGTTTCACCCCTTAGAAACCAGAGCAGTTCGATGAAGACCGAACGGGTATGCACTTTTTTGGTGGTCAGTAACGGGAAACCGGCTGCCAGATCAAAGCGCATCTGATAGCCGAAGACCGAGCGGGTGCCGGTGCCGGTGCGGTCGGATTTGACGACACCATGATCCATGACATATTGCAAAAGGTCGAGGTATTGCTGCATGTGATTAGTGTAAACAAACGACGATTTGGGACAAGTTGAGGGGTCGTCTTTCTGAGAGTTGGAAGTTTGAGCGATTAGTTGCATGTTTGGGGTAAAAAAACTACCATTTGTGGCATGTTGACATTCCTCGCCCAAGAATCATTTAGTCATTATGGCCCGATCGCCGTGCTGGTGATGATGGCCATTATTTTTGCCGTTGCCAATCTTGTGTTAACGCACATTCTGGGTCCGCAAAAACAAGGTGACATTAAAGGCTTGACCTATGAGTCAGGGATGAATCCAATCGGCACAACTCGCCGACGATTTAATGTCCGCTTCTATATTGTCGCCATGTCTTTCCTGGTCATCGACGTGGAAATCGTCTTCCTCTACCCATGGGCGACCGTGTTCCCAAGCCTCTCGGACACCAGTGGTATGCCACTGATTTTTCTGGCAAGAATGCTGTTCTTCGTCCTCACCACAGTCATCGCTTTCGCCTATGCATGGCGTAAGGGTGTCTTCCGTTACGATTAACCCACGCAAGTCCTGCTCCTGAATTTTATATTTTTGATACCATCTTGTTTGTATCGCCACGACGGCCAATGCGCCGCAGCGATAATGGTTTATTATGTTTGCATTGACATATCAATTTGAACTACTCCAATACGACAGATTGATTTCTCTCATCCGTACTTGGCGTTTCCGGGGCATGGCGTCTTGACGGTCAAAAAATGAACAGGACACAGCACCATGCGATTGATTCGATTTGGGGAAAAGGGATCCGAAAAACCAGGCATCATGCACGAAGATCAGCGACTGGATTGCTCGGATCACTTTGCGGATTGGAACCATGATTTTTTTGCAAACGACGGCCTGCAATGGCTCATGGCTAAAGACGTCAGCACGTTCCCAGCAGTGCCAGTCAATGAACGTTGGGGTTCGCCAATCGCCCGACCATACAAAATCATTTGCGTTGGTTTGAACTATGCAGATCATGCAGCCGAATCACAGTCGAAAGTTCCCTCAGAACCCCTGCTGTTTACCAAGTATGGTAATGCACTCAACGGCCCGTTTGACGATGTACTCATCCCACGTAATCTCAAAGCAGGTGCTCACAGTACGCAAACCGACTGGGAAGTGGAACTCGCAATTATCATTGGTAAAGATGGCCAATACCTCGAAAGTGAATCGCAGGCCGCCGAACATATCGCAGGTTACTGCACGGCCAATGATGTGTCGGAACGAGACTTTCAAAAAAACCGTTGTGGTCAGTGGTTCAAAGGCAAAAGCTGCGACACGTTCCTGCCACTGGGCCCGGAGTTGGTGACTGCAGATGAAGTGGATGACCCAACGAATCTCAATTTAGAGTTAACGGTCAATGGCGAAGTCCGCCAATCCAGCAGCACGGAGCATATGATTTTCAAACCTCATTTTCTCGTGCAATACATCAGCCAATTCCTGACGCTTGAAGCAGGTGACATCATCTGCACCGGCACGCCTCCGGGTGTTGGAATGGGGATGAATCCGCCACAGTTTCTCAAGGACGGCGATCAGGTTCAAGTCACCGTTGAAGGCTTGGGAACACAAACACAAACCTTCCGCAACCATCCGTAATCCTTATGAATCCCCCGCCTGGCTTAAACAAACTCAAACGCCAACGCACGCTGCTTAAATGGTATGACGGCAACGGTCGCAACATGCCATGGCGATCGCGCATACCCCAAACGCCCAACTCCTATCATGTACTGCTCAGTGAAGCGATGCTTCAGCAGACTCAGGTTGCAACGGTGATTGATTATTTCAATCGCTTCATCACCGCGTTCCCGACGGTGCATGATTTAGCCGATGCCGACGAACAGCAGGTGCTTAAACTCTGGGAAGGTCTTGGCTATTATCGCCGAGCGCGGAACCTGCATGCATGTGCGAAAATGATTGTCGATCAGCACGATGGCATCGTCCCCAACACGGTGGACGCCCTGCTCAAACTCCCGGGAGTCGGTCGATACACAGCAGGCGCGATTGCCTCCATTGCTTATGGCGTTGCTGCTCCAATCCTCGATGGCAATGTGGTTCGGGTCCTATCGCGATGGTTTGCGATCACCGATTCAACGGATGACAAACACGTCAAAGAACAACTCTGGCAACTTGCCGAGCAACTGGTTCCAACACAACGTGCGGGTGATTTTAATCAGGCAATGATGGACTTGGGCGCGATGATCTGCACGCCTAAATCGCCAGCTTGCCTGACCTGCCCGATGGCAAAAATGTGCAGTGCCTATGACCAAGGCATCGCTGAGACACTTCCCAAACGCACACCTCGAACCAAGCCCACCACGGTCACGCATCACGTTGTCAGCATAGAGCGTAAAGGACAATACCTGTTCACCCAACGCCCTGCTTCGGGCTTATGGTCGAACATGTGGCAGATGCCCACACTTGAAGAGTCCAACGAAAAAGAGCTTGTTTTACAGGTTAAATCGCAATTGGGTCTTGATGTATCTGACCTTCAGAAAGTCCAGAACTTCAAGCACCAAACCACGCATCGCACCATCACTTTCACCCATTGGCATGCCGGTGAAGTCTCAGGCAGACTTAAATCCGGCGTCGGGCAATGGCGTAAATTGGATCAGCTTGAGGACTTGCCATTGGCTAACCCCCAGTCGAAGGTCGTAACGTTTCTGATTAAAAAAGACTTGGCATAAACAATGAACCAAAGCATAAGCAACACGCAGTGTCGCAGCTATTGTTTATTCATTTTGACTTATCCAGATCGTGAACCAAATCACTGATTGCATCAAGCGAGGAATTACCTTTCTTGGTGCCGAGGGTGTCGATTATTTTTGCAATTACTCGAATGATCCAAGGCAAGCCACTATGAGTCAGATTCACATGATGACGGATATGTGTTCGATCTGCGGAGAGTGGCTCAAGAAAAAAGGTCTCATCGACATAGCTGTTGGGCTTGTCGATGAGACCGCTGTATCGAATTTTAAGTTGTCGATCAGGCTCGCAGGCAATCACCGTGCAGGTGACTTTTTGCGGACGCGATCCCATGCTGAATGTCGCTGAATACGTTAATCCGACACGCACCTGATCTTCATCTGACTCACAGGTATCGCACTTGGGATTCCAATACATCATCATGCCCGGGTCTTTGAGAAACTCCCAAATGACTGAAGCAGGCGCTTCGATGTTTTGTTTGTCTCGAAGAATCATACGATATCAGCATTGCAATTTACTGTGTGTATTTGCTGAGGAACCCGGTGACACGTCGTGGCCCCAGGACGCCGATGAGCTTGTCATCGAAATCCAGGACGGGAACATGCCGGAAGTTGCCGGTCGCCATCATGTTCAATGCTTTGGCGGGCATGTCCATAGCGTAGACACACATTGGTTCATGCGTCATCACCACGCGGACAGGCAAGTCCTTGACCATGTGATATTGCTCAGCGACTTTGTCCAGTACGTCACGTTCGGTGAACACACCGTGGAGTTTTTGTTCATCGTCAATCACCAACGCACATGCCACGCCATGTTCAGCGAGAATCTGCATGGTCTTGTTAACTGTGGTTTCCACATTGACAGTCACCATTGGGGTGAGCGCCATGACAGTCATATCGTTGTCACAGAGCGCTTCTTCCAAATCATCATCAAACTCCGGCGGAGAGTAATCACTCAATGGATCGCTGAATGAGGCTTCAGTTGTTTTACGTCGTTTTCTTCTCATAGCTCAGGCCCCTTCCCTTTGATCCATGTAAAGCTTGGCATCGTCGATCATGTGCACCTTCACCTGACGTGGGAAGTGATCGGCAATGTATTCCATCAGGCCGCGTTGTCCGGTCAAATGGATGGCTTTACCATCATCATCCACAACGATGACAAAACGCATGCCATGGTTCTGCATGGCATCAAGCACCTTGGCGATAGGATCGTCAAGCTTCACGCTGGCCCACTCGGTGACCATCACATCTTTAAGCGGGCGGAGTAATGCCTGGCTGTCTTCCACAAGTAAAACCAATAAGCGATGCTCGGTGAACTTGCCAAGTGGAATACCCTTTTCGTCTACCACCATCACGCAACCCAGTCTTTTGAGTCGCATCAGGCGGACGGCTGATTGTACGGTGTCTTCCGGCGATAGGATGAGAACTTCACGCAGGTCAAGTTCCGAAACCGGATGACTGAGGATGTCTTCACGTAACCCCATCAGTGCCTCCTTTGATCATTTATGAGGATGAGCCAAATACGGCTTTGGCTTCAAATCAAGGCCTATGCACTATACGTCTTCCAAGAGTCCGACACAAGATGATTTACACACTCCTGACGAACTGTCTTTTATAAGAATCGATATCAATAAATCGAGCCACAAAATCAGAAACGAACTTCTAATTGCAATGACACAATCAGACTCAAGACTGGCCAAGACGTTTGCGAATCAAAGTCGCCCGGGCTTCTCGGCGTTGGGCAGGGTCCATATCGGACCCCATGAGTTTTTGCAGGTGTGCCGGCTGAGTCATCAGGAACAGCTCATTGAGCATCCGCATGGTGACCTTCTCAAGTCGCCCCATGGTCACGCCTAACCGGATTTGAGACAGCAGGCTCAACACCTCATCGGTTCGCATGAGTCGAGCGTTATTGAGGATCGCCCAGGATCGCCAGATGCCGTCATCCAGTAAAGCCGGACGCTGACGCACCAAGGCTTGTCTGGCTTGCTGTTCATAAGCGATGATCTGCGGGACGACGGTATGCTGAAAGTCTGCAAGAATTTCCTGTTCACCGCGTCCAAGCGTCGTCTGATTGGAAATCTGAAACAGGTCGCCAATGGCATCGGAACCTTCACCAAACATGCCACGGACGGCTAAGTGCATATCCTTGGCAGCACGCTTGACCTTGTCGATTTCGCCGGTGAGTTTCAGTGCAGGCAAGTGCATCATGACACTGACCCGGATACCTGTCCCGATATTCGTCGGACATGCCGTGAGGTACCCATACTTTTTGGAAAAGGCAAAATCCAAACGCTTTTCAAGACAATCATCAATGTGATTGATCTGTTCAAAAGCTTCGCCCAATTGCATACCGCTGCGCAAGACCTGCACGCGGAGATGGTCTTCTTCGTTGACCATAATGGAGACGGATTCGTTAAGTCCGACCGCGACACCTCGTGGCAAATCGTCACTGGCTTTGGCGTGTTGGCGGCTGATGAGATGGCGTTCGACAAGTAGCTGGCGATCCATGGGTTCACATTCATTGATGTCCACCCAGATCATGTCTTCAGCAAGCTTGCCTTCGAGTATTTGTTGACGGCTGCGTTGGAGTACTTCCAAGCGTTGTCGTGAAGCAGCACGATTGACAAAGGGATACCCTGCAAGATTCCGCGCCAGTCGAACTCGACTGGAGACGACGATATCACTTTGCGGGCCGGTGCCACGGAGCCATTCACCTGCATGGTCTGTCATGCGTCCGAGATTCATATTGCCGCTCCCCCGCCATCGACGGCTGTACTGATTTTGCCGATCTCGTCGCGTAGATGTGCTGCCAGTTCATAGTCTTCGGCTTCGACTGCTTCGTCGAGGCGTTTACGCATTCGCATGAGTTGCTGTTGATGCTGTTCACCGCTGCCGGTGTTGGACGGGATTTTCCCATGATGCTCGGTAGCACCTTCATGCGTCCGAGCAAGCAAGACATCCAGCTGACGTGCAAAAGCCTGATAGCAACTTGGGCATCCCATCAGACTGCGTTCCTGAAACTCAGCGTAGGTCAAACCACATTGTTCACAGGCCACATCACCAGGACCGGCGACACTTTGATCCTGACTGTGCATTTTGACAAAGTTGGTCAGCAATTCATTGATTGGCTTATGGGCGACTTTGAAGGTGAGTCCTTCTTCGGCAGCATGGTATTCGCAGAGATGCTTTTCGATCTTCTTGCCATTGACAATCTCCACGGAGTGGTAGGTTGCCGGGCGATCGCATTTGTCACATTTATGCTTTTCCATGTGGACCTCTAGGTGCGTATCTTTAACTTACTGACAGCACTTTATTTTAAGGGTCTTGGTAGACTCTAGCAAACAAAAGTCCGCCCGTCGTGCAAGAATCAACCTATTGCACGGAATTGAACCTCATTCAGGGCTTGCTATGATGACCCATTGATCTGATTTGATCTCAGATGCAAAATTCCAATTCCTAGAAAGTTGTACTCCCATGCAGTCCATCGCCCCAGGTATCTGGCAGTTGACTATCGGCCAGCCTGAAGAACATACGCCTACCCGACACCGCGCTTTTGCACCTAGCGCCGATGCCATGTCCAAACTCCCAACAGTGGATCAGGCGCCCTTTGATCTCTCACAGATCAAGACCAAGCAAACCGCGCGAGGACTGCTTATCGAAATCCCGCTTGAGGCATCCGACGAACTCTATGGGCTTGGATTGCAACTCAAATCACATCGTCAGACTGGCAAGAAGAAAACACTTGCAGTCAACTCCGATCCTGTCGCTGACACCGGGGATTCACATGCGCCGGTTCCGGTGATCATGTCCACCAATGGCTGGGGCATTTTCGTGGACACGCTGCGCAATGCCACCTTCCAATGTGCAAGCAACCAGAAAGTCTCCACGGATACTGCCCGGGAACAAACCGACAGCGACATTGCCATCAATACCGAAGACCTTTATGCACAACGAGCATTGGCACAAAAGACGCTGGTCATCGAAGTGCCCCATGTCCAAGGTGTTGATTTGATGTTCATCGGCGGGCCGGACATGGTTGATGCAGTGAAGCGATACAACCTTTACTCCGGGGGCGGATGCTTACCAGCGATCTGGGGGTTGGGCGTGTGGTATCGCGCGTTTGGTCGCTTTACCCAAGAGCAGGTTCTGGACATGGCCAAGCATCTGCGTGACCGTAAGATGCCCTGTGATGTCATGGGCCTGGAACCTGGTTGGCAGACCAAGGCTTACTCCTGTTCCTACGTCTGGGCCAACGAACGTTATCCCGACCCGCAACAACTCATTGATGACACCAAGGCCATGGGCTACAAGCTCAATCTCTGGGAGCACGCCTTTACGCATCCGTCATCACCGATCTATGACGAGCTTAAAGAGCACAGTGGCAATTACGAAGTCTGGAAAGGACTTGTGCCGGACTTTACGGTGCAAAAAGCATTCGACATCTTCTCAGACTATCACGACAAAAACCTTGTTTCCAAGGGGATCACCGGCTTTAAGCTCGATGAATGTGACAGCTCGGACTTTGTGTATTCTGACTGGAGCTTCCCGCTGCTTTCCGAATTCCCATCGGGCATGGATGGTGAGCAATACCACAATCTTTTCGGCAACAAATACATGCAGTGCATCGACGACACGTTCCGCAGACATAACCTGCGAACATGCAGCGCTGTACGGAATGCTCATTCGTTGGCATCACCTTTTGCCTTTGTGTTGTACTCGGATTTGTATGACCACAAGGACTTTGTACGAGGCGTGGTGAACATGGGTTTCACCGGTCTGCTCTGGACACCTGAAGTCCGTCATGCCACGAGTCCCGAAGACCTTGTGCGACGGATTCAAGCAGCAATGCTATCTCCTCAAGCATTGATCAACGCGTGGTACATCAGCAATCCGCCATGGAAACAAATCGACCGCACGCTCAATAACGACGGTCAGATGATGGACAACTGGGAGGAACTTGAAGCCCACTGCCGGAGCGCTTTTGAATTGCGAATGCAGTTGGTGCCGTATTTGTATGCTGCCTTTGCGGACTACCAAATCACCGGCAACCCACCCTTCCGCGCATTGGTGATGGATTGGCCAGCGGATGAAAACACCTATGATCTGGACAGCCAATACATGTGTGGCCAAGACCTGTTGGTTGCTCCAATGTTTGCTGGTGAAACGCAGCGCGAAGTCTATCTACCCGCTGGCCGTTGGCATGACTTTTACTCAGGCAAGGTTCATGAAGGTGAGCAAACCCTCACCGTCTCCGCGACACTCGATGAGATTCCAATCTTCGTCAAGGATGGAACACTTCTACCGTTGGCCAAACCTGTCCAACACATCGAGTCGGACACCGTGTTTGAACTGACGCCTAAGTGCTTTGGTGAGAATTGTCGCGATGCCAAACTGTACGAAGACGATGGCGTGAGTTTTGACCATCAACAAGGCAAGTTCAATATCGTCACGCTCACGGCCGATGGCAAGCTTACACGTGAAGGTGATTACGGCACGGTTCGGTATGTGATGGGCGATGCCTGATCTCTGCTGCTTGAAATGGACAGCGCCGGTACATCCCTAAAATTTTAACTATTTCCCCAACTTTATTGGCCACGGATTAAGTTGAAATGTACAGTTCAATCAGAACAGATGGTTAATACTACACCGTTTGTGACCGAGGGATGGACTGATAATCAACGTATTGGCAAGTAGCTTTGCTGCGACAAGGTAGTCGATTCGGACGCCTTGCCTGTTGTCTGCGATGTCGATCATCAGACTGCATAGAGCACTTTGAATCAACACACAATGATGACCCGAAACCAAGAGGCAAGCCCAAGGCCCGGGAAGCCCTGATTTCGGGTCTTTTTATGTCCACAGCAAGTCTGAGCCGATCATATCTCTATCTGCATGTCAGAAACCATCATCTTTTTGTTTTCTGCTTGCCGATCGTGGGTTTATATCCTTAAAATACAGTCCACTATTTACACAAAAGTGCCAGACGATCTGCTTTTGAATCAGTCCGACGATAGGCACAGACTCAGAACGCCACGGAAGTGAGTACGGTTATGAATCAATCATCATCACAGGAGTCCCCTTCATTCCTGCTGGATCGGCATGGCGATATCACCATCATCCGATTCAACCACGATTCATTCGATCGCGTGGAAATCCAGGACATCCGTGATCAATTGCGTGATGTGGCCAATAAAACCGAACCGCCCCGCTTCATCATCGACTTTGCACATGTCACCTTCATGAGCTCAATCATCCTCGGGGTGATCATGGGTATCCACCTGAACATCTGCAAGCGTGGTGGCGTGCTGACCATCTGTGGCATGAACGAAATGACCTTGCGTGTCTTTAAGATCACCAAACTCGACAAGGTGCTGACGATCCACGAAAACTGTGAAGCAGCGGCCACCGCAATGCAAAACGGTTGATCCTTGCAGGCGAATAATCCTAATCCTTAAAATCCAACTGACATGACACGATGGCCAAGCACCATCGGCTGTGTTGTGCGCTTAGTGCGTTGTCTAATTTGACTGTGATCAAAAAAATTAATCTTTGTCTGCATTGACTTCACCCAATGGCACGACTACGCTTCATTGGCTATTACAGCGTTATAAATTTAATTTACAGCGGTATAATCAATGAGCATCACACTAAAAGACATCGTCAAAAAAACCGGATTATCCATGTCCACGGTAAGTCATGTCCTCAATGGACGCCCCGGTTTTAGCGCCAGTACGCAGCAGCGCGTTCACCAGGTCGCCCGGGAGTTGGGTTATCTGCCTAACCACTTGAGTCGCGCCTTGGCAGGTGGCAAGAGCATGAGCATCGGGCTCATGGGCGAGACTTTCAAAACGCCGATCCGTTTACTGCGTATGCGTGAGATTGAGAAGCTTGCCAAAGCGGATAGTTACTGCATGTATCTCGTCGCCAATGAAGGCATGATGGCTGAACCGGACATGCTTAAGACCGTGGAGGACATGCTGGCTCGACGTGTGGACGGTCTGATCATCTGCGACCTTAACGAGTTACCCAGCGATGTGACACAACGACTACTTAACTGTGGCAAACCCGTCGTGTTTGTCGACCATGTCCCGGATCAGGCGACACACGGCGTGCATATGGATCGCACCGCCGCATTGAGTCAAGCAGTCAAGCATCTGCATGACCTGGGGCACGACTCAGCTGTCTACCTGGGCAGTCGGTTTGACCAACTGGTCCCGGAACTGAAGCTTGGACGTTATCGCCAGGAATTAAAGATGTCCGGCATGCAACTCATTGAACCGGAGCATTGGTATGTCGAGGCCACCGGTTTGGAAGACATGTCAGATGCAGCCTACGCATTAACTCAGCAAATGCTCAAACATATTATCCCGTCTGCAATCATCTGCATCAGTGATGAAACCGCCATTGGAGCGATACATGCCATCGAAGAAGCCGGCTTGTCGGTTCCCGATGATGTGAGTGTGATTGGTTTTGACGATCTACCGATTGCCAAACATTTCAAGCCGTCATTAACCACCATTTCCCAACCGATGCTTCAAGCTGGACAGGCTGCTTATGAAATCTTGTCTAACTTGTTTAAAGCATCCGATGCGTCACCAGAGATTCGTGAATTGCGATGCCAATTTATTGCCAGAGAGTCTACGGGGCCGGTTCGCAGCAATGCACCTACAGCCAAGTCCTTGTATGAAAATCTTGCCACACACAAACCCGTCCATGTGCAATCCTAAAATCACTTGAGGAAACTTACATGACACGCATACCCCCACAACCGTCCACACGACTATCACAGGCATTTACGTTAATTGAATTGTTGGTCGTGATCTCGATTATCTCTTTGCTCATTAGCATCTTGCTCCCAGCTTTGGGCAAGGCAAAAGCCGCCGCACTGCAGATTAAATGTGCCAACAATCTTAAACAGGTTGGCGTCGCATGGATGGTTTATGAAGGTGATTTCAATGCTTACCTGCCTGCTCGTGTCAAAGCCGCAGCAAGTACGCAGTCGCATGACTGGTGGCCTAGAATTCTCGCCAAGCATGCCAATATCAGAGATCCATATGACTATAACAAACCGGCCAACATCCTCATCTGCCCAGCAAAAAAAATGAATTCAAGCGTCCCCTACTTATCCAAGAGCTATGGCATGAACGGTTACTCGGGCTTTATTGACCATCTTGGGCAAGGCAATTTTGATTACGTCCATCACACGGACGCAGTTTACAAACCGTCAAAAACCTACGTGTTTATGGACGCCAACAGATATGCCAACGACTCGCATTGGTCATGGGGAACATACCCAGTCTCAGTGAGCAATCGAGTTCCAGACACGCTAGCACATTCAGGAGGCGCGGTGATGTCACATGTCGATGGGCATGTCACCGTTAACCGTGAAGTAGATGACTTGGTAAGTGCAACAGATGAATACTACGATCGCTGGTATTTCATTTCCTATTGATCTGATATTGCTCGTCATCAACCAAACCGACTTTGACATCACAACCCAAGGGAATTTCATGCAAACACACACATGCAAATGGATCAAGCGATCCGTCCATCATCTCTGTCTGAGTCTGCTATTGGGGACCCTTTTTAGTTGCCAATCATCGGTGATCGCAACGACAACCACCTGGCATGTTGATGCTGACAATGGTTCAGACCAGGCCAACGGTTTAACGCAAGCCAATGCCTTTGCAAGCATTCAACATGGGATCAATCAAGCCCAGCCAGGTGATACCGTCTTAATCTATCCGGGCGTTTACTTTGAACATCTGCAAATCACCCATGCCGGTCAGGTCGACAATCCCATCCGCATCATGACAGACCAGGTAGCCAAGGATCGCGTCATTGTGACCGGCGCTGTTGAAGCCATACGCAATAAGACACAAACATGGGAGCTTGTTGATCAGGCCAAATTACTTTACCGCACGCCATTGAATTACAAACCGGTGCGTGTCCTTGCCGACCATGTTGATTTATTACCATATCAAAGTCTTAGCGACCTCAACGCATTCTGGTTTTTAGCATCTGATTATCCTGGCCATGACCACGGCTATGCTTGGGTTGCAGCAGAAAACATGCTCTATGTTCGTTTGCGTGCGGACATGAAGTACAACACGTCAACCGACCCTAACCAACTCACCATGGCCGTGGCCCCACCAACCGGTGGTGGAACCTTTGGCAGTGAACCCAACGGCTCGGACAACTTCAACATCAGCCTGCCGTTTATCGGTTCAGCCAATATCATCATCGACGGGATCACTTTTGAAACGCCCGGCATTGCAGGTGTCTACACCCAAGCCAGTGATTTGACCATTCGCAATTGCTGGTTCTATGGATGCCGATCAGCTGTTGCCGGTGCACGTGATGATTACGTCCCTGGCAACCGAGCCCATCGCGTGATCCTTGAACAATCCTATTACACGCAATTTCCAACCTATTCTGACATTCAAGATGTCATTGCCGAGCATGCCCAAACCCAACAGGCTAAAAGCGATTCATACCAAAAGATCATGCACTGGCAACGCAAAGGCAACTACCCCAACAACGATGGTGTCGGACGAACCTATGCCTACGAAAACGGATTGGTCATGAATATGGGCCAAGGCTGGATTCTGCAAAACAATCATATTTACGAATCCTTTGAAGGCATTTCCGCCTCGGCCAATCACCACAGCCAAGACACAATAATCATCAACAATCATTTTGAACGCATCTGTGACAATGCTGTTGAAACCGAAAACCATGCACAGAATATAACCATCGCAAACAACCTGCTCATTGATGCCTACGAACCTTTTTCATGGCAACCTTTAGGCGGATCGCCCTTACCCGGATCAATCTACATTTATGACAACGTGATCTATCAAACCCCCGAAGATCAAGCCCTGTGGACCACAGCGGGGAACTGGCCTGGCGTTTTGAAAATCGGCACGAAAAATCAATACTGGGAAGCCATCTATGGCGTTGGGAATGAACAAACCATCCCAATTAACAATGGCCTATGGATGGTTCACAACACCATCATCAAGCCACGTGGTCGTGTGCTGACCTACCTCAATAAATCAGAATGGCCACTGGACCACGTTTACTTCCTGAACAATGTCATCGCGACATGGCGACAAGCTGCGTCTTCAGAATTGGGAAATATTTTCTTTGATTACAACATGGTCTGGCCAACCCTGCCGGTAAATGAATCGGTTGATCCTGCGTTAGAAAATGTTGCAGGTCCTAACGGGCAATGGATACCGCAAATCCACATCCCGTCCAACTGGCAGAATCCGCTGGAAGGCATGACAAATATCCCAGATGGCATCACATCACAAACGCATCCGCAAATCAGTTTGCCGCTGCCGTTACAAATCCAATTTCGTCAGCAAATCGGCTCAATACTCCCCATGACAGCTGGCCCTCAGCCCCGTCATTTACCGTAAGATCAAAGTCCGTTTTCGATCACTTTTTTGAAGTGTCAAAGTTGCTGGTTTAACGCGAATCGGCTATGCTTTGCCAATCTCAGTGTGGGCGTAGCTCAATTGGATAGAGCAGCTGACTTCGGATCAGCAGGTTGGGGGTTCGAGCCCCTCCGCCCATATTTTTCTTATCCCATTTATTGGTTAAGATCACAACTCAAATCTCAGGCTTAATGTTGCAATTCTCAAATGACACATTGTGCCTGTGGCATTCAAAATGTTGTGGCATGGTTTATCATTGAATCCTGTAGATCGCTAAAGTTGGCGAGGTAAAACCTGGCAAGTGATATCGCGGCTTGTGCTGCCAGACCAAGTCCCCTTCATTAAACAGTTGCAGATAAAATTCCTGATTGTGTCTATTTTTCTCAATGCTCTTTGCATTGGCGTCAGTTCGAGCCAACACACCTTCATCCAGCAGAAATCGATTATAGCTATAGTCACAGACCGCTACGTGTGTGACACCTGCTTTTCGGATGCTATCAAGACTGCCTAGTGATGCTGCAAATCTTCCCACCCGGACCCGTGGTGGAACCGAACCGTAAAGCTGTACATATGCCTTAAAACCAGGATCTGGTATCGCACAGTATGAATCACAGACCATGGCGTGATCAGTTGTCATGTGGGTTCGAACCCAGGCTATCATCTGCTGACGCCCATCATGTTTAAACTGATAAATCACGCGATAAGCACCATAGACACTCACCAGCGTAACCAAACTCACAACCACTATTGCCAGACTCTGGCGCGTGCTCCTGGCAGTCACATGCCGGATCATATAACCGATAAACATCGCTGCAAACCAACTGATCATAACAGTCAACAACAAGGCATATCGACTTGATGCAAAACGCGCCAATAAAATCACAAACAAGTACAAACAAAAAACAACTAAACTGATACGCATCGCTATGCGAATACGGCGTTGTGAACAACACACAAAGTAGGCCACACCAATAACACCTGGCAGAATCGGCCAGTACATTAATTGCCATGGGATATCAAAAAAATAGAAAGTCAATCTATTAAAAAATGACGTTACAAGTCCCCAATGGCCAGTTGTCACATGCCGATATTCATAGGTCATACCGCTATGAACACCTGACCAATTTGACCACACGTGATAGCCGAGTAATCCAAAAGATATGATTAACCCGCACAAAAAACCCAAAACTATTCGCTTCACGTCCCCCCACTTAGCCTGTCGACATTGAATTAGCAATACCGCAACCGCAGGCCCCCAGAAAATCAATGCGACATACTTTGTGAGTGATGCAATCACACATGCAACAGCCAGGAGCATTGCCGATTGCCAATGTGGTTTGAGCCAATATAAAACCGACGCAGCGATTACGCCACTGCCCCCCATGACCAGCAGCGTGTCTTCCTTCATATAATGAGCATATAATATCAAAGATGGCGAAGCTCCTACCATGACAGCCACCAGAAGTGCAGCAAGCCCCCCAGCCAAATAGTGTGCCAAACCTGTCAATATAATCACAGTAATACCCGCAGCCAAAGCCGACACCCAGCGTCCCGAAATACTCAATTCCGCAATAGAATGATCCGCCGCTCTTAGTTTATTAACAACCAATGTCGCATCAAGCAGTAATGGTGGGTGTCGAAAATTCCGCTCTGTTTGACCAATAAGTTGCGCAATCTTACTCGACTCATCAGGATGATAATTAATCGGAAATGTATTATGCCATACACTTAGACCTACAGTCATTATGAATAAGGCAACATAAAACAACCATCCCAATCGCATATACAAATCCTTCAATATCTCGTTACATCAAAAGTTTTTCAGTAATCACGAGCGAGTATAGACACCCCGATGCAACATTCTATTTACCCTCCCCCCTTAAACAACTTCCATTGCAGAAAATTATCAAAGGTCAATTCGAAACATCAAAACCACTGGCAATGTTAAACATGGTAATTCATATCGCGAATAACAAAACCAAAATGAGCGTCGAGAGGGAATCCGGACTCTTTGATCGCATCAAGCTCAACATACCCATGAGTCCGGAGCGAATCGGCCAGTAATACATCTGCCATGGCAGTTGGCATGGGTAATAATTTATCGATCTTATCAACGTGAATTTCTGGTCGATGGGTTCACTGCGCAGAGGGTAAATCAAAGTGAGTAAAACCAATAAAAAGTAACGAGGAAACTCAACGGGATATCCTGCTTATTTCAGTTCCATGTCTACCACAGTCTTAATCGTTAACTGTTTAAATCGATTGTATCAGCTTATTGATGTATCTAGAAAACAAGACACGCCAAGTGAATGACTTGGCGTGTCTTGTTTGAGTAGGCCCTGCAGGATTCGAACCCGCGACCAAGGAATTATGAGTTCCCTGCTCTAACCGCTGAGCTAAGGGCCCGCTGTGTGAATGGGGATTTTAACAGATGTTGATCCGTGGTGACAGATCGATATCCCCGGTTGTTTTGATCCGTCAGATTCGCTCCTGGTGGTCACTCATCTGGCGGCTTGAATGTTAGCCTGACGAACTAAAATCATCCGTTACAAGCACTCAAGTATGGGATACGCAGACAAGTCTACCTGTGGCTATTGATATTGCCATTGCCCTGTTTGGGCTGCTCGTGATCATACTTCCGATGATTATTTGAACATCTTGAGTTGGTAGCGTTCCAGGTCGAGTTTGTTGACGGGGTTGTCGACATTGAGTCGATATTCGCCGTTAAAACACGAGGCGCAGTAGTGGTCTTTGGGGTGCTTGACACAGCTGAGCATGCCATCGAGTGTCAGGTAATGCAGACTGTCCACGCCCAGGAAGTCAGCAATTTGCTCAACGGTTCTGGATGTCGCGATGAGTTGAGCGGGGTCCTGGAAATCAATACCAAAGTAACAGGGATTGCGAATAGGCGGACAGCTGATTCGCAGATGGATTTCCTTTGCACCGGCTCTTCGCAGTTGCTCCATCTTGGCGCGTGTGGTCGTGCCACGGACCACCGAGTCATCCACGACAATGATGCGATTACCATCAATCACTTCGCGAACAACATTGAGCTTGAGTTGCACAGCCGTATTGCGTTGGTCTTGGGTGGGTTTGATGAATGTTCTGCCGACATAGCGATTGGGCACGATACCTTCACGGAATTGAATACCACTTTGACGAGCATAACCCAAAGCAGCACTACGTCCTGAGTCGGGCATGGGTATGACCACGTCCGCTTCGACATGTGATTCTTCGGCTAGTTTTTCACCTAATTTTTCACGGACAATCTGAACCGTTTCGCCGAACACCTTTGAACTGGGATTGGCAAAATAAACGTGTTCAAAAATACAATGAGCAGGTTGCTGAGGTTCGGCAAAGCGACGTGAGGAGATGCCTTTGTCACTGATGGTGACAATTTCACCAGGCTCGACTTCGCGGACAAACTTGGCACCGATAGCATCCAAAGCCACCGTCTCACTTGCTGCACAGTAAGCCCCATTGGGCGTTGTCCCCAATACCAGTGGACGCCAGCCCCACGGGTCACGAACGACTTCCAATCGATCATTAAACAGGAACACCAGGCTGTACGCGCCTTGGAGATGTTGCAGTGTTTCGACCAATGGATCGGTGTGACTCAGATGATGCGATGCCAACAGGTGAATGATGACTTCGGTATCGGTTGTGGTTCGGAAAATATGGCCACGGCGTTCATAGAGTTCACGGAGGACCAGGGCATTGATGAGGTTGCCGTTGTGTCCAACTGCGACCTGCCCGCCGATGTATTCGCGCAGCAAGGGTTGAGCGTTATCTGAGACACTCGACCCTGTGGTGGAATAGCGATTGTGGCCGATGGCCGCTTTGGAGTCGGATAACCGATCCAAAACGCGCGTTGAAAAGACTTCGGGAACCAACCCCATGCCAACGTGGGCTTGAAGGAGTTTGCCATCACTTACAGCGATGCCTGCAGACTCCTGTCCACGATGTTGTTGGGCGTAAAGGGCGGTATAGGCAAGGTGTGCGCTATCTGGGTCATTCCAGACTCCGAACACACCACATTTATGCTTAGCTTCTTCGCTCATGCCGGTCATCACAATCCTGTTTGGGCCGGTAAAACCAAAAGTTAACCTGCTGTGGGGTTTCGGTCAAGCAGGCATTCGCGTTATCCATTCTATCCACAATTCCATAAACGCTTACTTTTAAGACAATTAGCCACAGATAAACACGGATGAACACCGATAAAAACAAAAATCCAAGCCGCGTTCTTGACTAAAATATCTGTGGCATACCGGGTTCATCTCTGATTCAAAATGTCCGTGACACCATTGTGGTGCATCAAAAACAATCCACAACAAACCCGCCTTGCGCCTTGACTTTGCCAATTAGTTATTTACTATTACAAACATGAGCTATAATGCTGCCCATCTTCGTCGAAGAAATGTCCGTCGCGTTGTCGAGCATTTATTGTATCACCAACGTGCGTCTCGTGCCGAGCTTTCGAGCAAGTTACGGACTGCCAAGCCGACGATCAGTCAGATTGTCAGTGATCTGATGGACATGAAGGTTGTCCGTGAGTTGGACATTAATGCAGCGACTGCCCGGACGCCGGGGAGGCCCAGTACGCCAGTGGAACTTGATGGCGAATTGGGACGTTTGATTCTCATTCAGATCGGCGTATCCAATACACGGATCGCCCTGTCCCCTGCTCGGTTGGATGTCGATGCCGACTGGCAGGCAGAGTTCCCCACCCCTGACTCAACGGCCAAACTGGTGGACTGTATCTTTGGTGAACTGGCAAACCTTGACGACGAACACGCATGGGGCATTGTCGTTTCCATCCCCGGCGTGGTGGATGATGAAGCAGGTGATGTCTTCTTCTGCCCGAACCTGCGGTGGCTAAACGAAACTCACTTGCCCACACAACTCAAAGCCAAACGCGACTTGCCAGTGCTACTGATTCAGGAAATCCGAGCACTGGCTTTAGGCGAACACCTGGCAACCGGACTGGATAATTTTCTGCATGTCGATATCGACACAGGTGTCGGTGGTGCTGCGATTATCCGTAGCAAACTGTACGAAGCCCCCGGCCCGTTAACCATCGAATTGGGACACAACATCATCGCGGGCAATGACCGTCAATGCGGCTGTGGCAATGTCGGTTGTCTGGAAACGGTACTCGGCAAACCCGGCCTGCTGGACACCTTTGCAAAAAGCACATCACAGAAAAAGCCCACTTGGGATCAGTTCGTCAAACACCTTGAGAAAACCGACACCACGCCTCAATGGCTTTGCCCCACGTTGACCTATGCTGCCCAAATCATCGGCGGCGTGATGAACGTCTTAGGTGTCAATGATGTGGTCATCACTGGTTTGCTTAATGACCTGCCGCAGTACATCACCGATGACCTTTCACAACGGATCGCACAAAACTGCATGGCAGGACAGTTCGGCAAGATCAATACCATCTTTGCCCCCCGCCGTCGTCTGCTGGGTATGGCAGCCGTTGGCGTGGATCGCATCCTCATCCCGCACTTGACCGCCACCACCGAATAACGCCTCAAACACGGAGACTATCGCACATGTCCAAAGCACAAACCACCTTCGCCATCGGCGTTGACTATGGCACGAACTCTTGCCGCGCACTTGTCGTCAACACTGCCAACGGTGCGGAAATTGCAAGCCACGTCTACAACTATCCCACCGGAGAAGCAGGTATTCTCCTCGACCCCAAAGATCCCAATGTCGCCCGGCAGAATCCGGCAGACTACATCAAAGGCTTTGTGACCTCCGTAAAAAACGCAGTCAAAAATGCCTCAAAAACAAGGGTTTTTAAAGTCGATCGCGTGATCGGTATCGGCGTGGACACCACCGGTTCAACACCGATCCCCGTGGACAAAGACGGTACCGCCTTAGCGATGCTCCCACAGTTCAAAGACGAATTGGCAGCATACGCATGGCTTTGGAAAGATCACACGTCTCACGCTGAAGCTGCGGAGATTACCGCCAAGGCAGCTAAGTACAAAACCAAGTATCTGGCCAAGTGCGGCGGGATTTATTCCAGCGAGTGGTACTGGTCGAAAATTCTGCATTGCAAACACACCGCACCCAAAGTCTTCAAAGCTGCTTACTCATGGGTCGAATGCGCGGACTTCATTCCTGCATACATCACCGGCAACACCAACCCCGACACCATGGTCCGATGCATCTGCGCAGCAGGTCACAAAGCCATGTACAACGAACAATGGGGAGGCTTGCCAAGCGAAGATTTCTTAGCTTCACTGGATAAAGACATGCCCCGTCTGCGGTACACCACCAAGGCTGTCCCCAGCGATCAAAAGGCTGGCGAACTCACCGCAGCGATCGCCAAAAAAGTCGGACTCCCGGCGGGGATACCTGTCGCCGCTGGCGCGTTTGATGCCCATCACGGCGCAGTGGGCAGTGGTGCCAAGGCCGGCACACTCGTCAAGATCATGGGGACTAGTACATGCGACTGCATGCCCGCGCCGGGTGATAAAAAACTCCCCGACATCCCCGGACTCTGCGGCATTGTCGATGGGTCGATCATCCCCGGCATGTACGGACTCGAAGCCGGTCAATCAGCAGTGGGCGACATTTTCAACTGGTTCGTCAAACAACTCACCCCCGGAAGCTTTGGCCAAGGTGGCGAGGCCCACGTAAAACTCACCAATGATGCAGCCAAGCTCGCACCGGGGGCATCAGGACTCATCGCACTGGATTGGAACAACGGCAATCGCACCATCCTTGTCGATCCTCTGCTCACTGGCATGCTTGTCGGCCAAACCCTGCATACCACTGCCCCGGAAGTCTATCGCGCGTTGGTCGAAGCCACTGCCTTTGGTGCGGTCACCATCATCAATCGTATCGAAGAGTACGGCGTGACCGTCAAGGAAGTCATCAACTGTGGCGGTATCTCCGAGAAAAATGCCATGGTCATGCAGATTTACGCAGACATCTGTAACCGCCCGATGAAGATCAGTTCCTCCAGTCAAACCTGTGCATTGGGTGCTGCCATCTTCGGCGCAGTCGTCGGCGGAGCCTACCGCACAACCAACGCTGCCCAAAAGAAAATGACTTCGGTGAAGCCCAAGGTCTTTAAGCCGATCAAAAAAAATGTCGCCGTGTACGCCAAGCTCTACAAGCTGTATATGCAGTTGCACGATGCGTTCGGCGGCGTCCCCGCAAAGACCGGAAAACCACAAGACATCAGCAACGTGATGAAAGATTTGATTGCGATCCGAAACGAAGCACGCAAGTAAAACCGTGTGAGATAAATAGTGCTTAAAAATCAGGTATTTTGATGAGTCGATGTCTGCAACATTGAAGTGGTTGCGTATTGCATCAAGCCAATCACCCTTGACGCAAACTGACTCTAACCACAACTCAATCACATCTGGTATTTGATGATTTTGATCTTTAACACGAAGGCACGAAGATCACAAAGGACACGAAGAAAAGGCGATTTTGAATATGTGTTGTCTGAAAACAAAAAAATCTTTACTGACTTGTCTTCGTGATCTTCGTGCCTTCGTGCCTTCGTGTTAAAAAACTAAACCGAACGACAACCATCGTGTCACCTGACAGCGCGAATAACAAGCCCACACAACGCAAGTCGCTTGATATCAAACATACTTAAAAACATCATTGAAAGATCAAACATGCTCGAACAACTCAAAGAAGAAGTCTGTAAAGCCAATCTCGATCTGGTTAAGCATGGGCTTGTCACCCTCACATGGGGCAATGTCAGCGGATTTGATAACGAATCCCAACTGATGGTCATCAAACCCAGCGGTGTCAGTTATGACATTATGAAACCTTCGCACATGGTCGTCGTTGATCTGGATGGCAGAGTGATTGAAGGCGATATGAATCCGTCATCCGACACCGATACCCATATCCTGCTGTATCAAAACTTCAAAGGCATTGGCGGGATTACGCATACCCATAGCTTCCATGCCACCATGTTCGCTCAAGCGCGCCAGCCCATCCCCTGCTATGGCACGACTCATGCCGATCACTTCATGGGGCCGGTTCCTGTCACGCGTCCGCTGACTGCTCAGGAAGTCGAACAAGCTTACGAACACAACACCGGCAAGGTGATCCTCGACTGCTTTGAAACACGCAATCCCATCGAAATCCCCGGCGTTCTCGTCGCAGGACACGCACCTTTTGCATGGGGTAAGTCGGCAACCGACTCCGTGAAAAACGCAGTGGCACTTGAAGCTGTCGCACGCATGGCAATGGGAACCCAACAGATCAACCCCAACGCCCCTGAACTTGAAGACTACGTACTGGACAAACACTACCAACGTAAACACGGCCCCAATGCAACGTATGGGCAGAAGTGAAAATAATCTACATGGCATTTACCACAGAGTCACAGAGACACAGAGAACAAACCTGAGTCAAAATCTCTGTCTTGAACTCTGTGTCTCTGTGACTCTGTGGTGAAGCCGTGGAATCTGATATTGAAAAAAGGAACACCCAAATGATCGATTTTTCCAACTATGAAATCTGGTTTATCACTGGCAGCCAACACCTCTATGGCCCTGAAACACTCAAGCAGGTTGACAAGGACTCACAAGCGATTGTCGATGGTTTGAACCTTGATGCGAAGCTGCCGATTAAGATCGTCTTCAAACCTGTTCTTAAATCCGCAGAGGAAATCACCAACGCCCTGCGTGATGCCGACGCGTCACCCAACTGCATTGGCATAATCACTTGGATGCACACGTTTAGCCCCGCGAAGATGTGGATCAACGGGTTGTCGAAATTGAGCAAACCGTTCTGTCACCTGCATACGCAGTTTAACCGTGACATCCCATGGGCCGACATCGACATGGACTTTATGAACCTCAACCAATCGGCACATGGTGGGCGCGAGTTTGGGTTCATCTGTTCACGCTTGCGTAAGCGTCGCAAAGTCATCACCGGACATTGGCAAAATCCCGGCGTTCACGCCAAGCTCAACACGTGGATGCGCGCAGCAGCAGCATGGCATGACAGTAAATCCATGAAGATCGCACGCATCGGCGACAACATGCGCCAAGTTGCCGTCACCGAAGGCGACAAGGTCGAAGCGCAAATGAAGTTCGGCTATGAAGTCAACGGCTATGGTGTCGGTGATGTGACGAAATTCATTGATGCCATCACCGATAAACAAGTCGAAGGACTCTGCGATGAATACGCCTCGCAATACACCTTGCAAAAGGGATTGGAAAAAGGCGGCGACAAACGACAATCCCTTTGCGATGCAGCAAAGATCGAACTGGGACTTCGCGCGTTTTTAGAAGATGGCGGATTCCATGGCTATACCGACACGTTTGAAAATCTCCATGGGATGAAGCAACTCCCAGGCATCGCATCCCAACGCCTCATGGCTGACGGCTACGGCTTTGGTGCTGAAGGCGACTGGAAACATGCAGCACTCGTGCGAACCATGAAAGTCATGGCACATGGTCTTGCCGGTGGCACCAGCTTCATGGAAGACTACACCTACCACTTCTCGCCCGACTGCCCGAGCGTACTTGGATCACACATGCTGGAAATCTGCCCGAGTATCGCCGACGCCAAGCCGACCGTGGAAGTCCACCCGCTGGGGATTGGGGGCAAGGAAGATCCGGCGCGTCTGGTGTTCAACTCCGCAACCGGCCCGGCGATCAATGCCACCGTCGTGGACATGGGCAATCGCTTCCGCATGGTGGTGAACAATGTCGATGTCATCGAGCCGTTGGCGGAGCTTCCGAACCTGCCGGTGGCTAGAGCATTGTGGAAAGCTCAACCAAGCCTGGAGGTCGCAGCCTCAGCATGGATACAGGCAGGCGGCGCTCATCACACCGGATTCTCGTTGGCGTTGACCGCTGAACATATGGAAGACTTCGCGGATATGGCGGAACTGGAATATCTGGTGATCGACAACGAAACGCGGATGCGCGAATTCAAAAATGAGATCCGCTGGAATGATGCGGCATACGGCGTGGGCGGGATTCGAGCGTGATTAGGGGTAATGTCCCCCCACCGGAGACCCGGGGGTTAAAACCCCGCGGGCTTTAGTTCCAGTACGGAGCAATAATGGAGGATCGTAAAGCCAACTGGAGTTGTCAGATTTTGCATATCCGGTTACAATGCTTAATTCTCTAGAGATTCAGGAGAACTCGATAATGATCGAAGCCCTCAAAGATGATGCCATTGTTCACGAAGTCGGTGGCCGGTTTAAGTTCACTTCACTGATTCAACATCGCATGCGCGAGTTGATGGATGGTGCACGTCCATTGGTGGAACGTGATGGCCGCAATGACTTTGAAGTCGCGGTTCAGGAAATCTGTGAACGCAAGATCACATTTGAACTGCCCGAAGGTATTGAACTGGACAAATAAACGTCGAGCGTTTGCTTGATGGTCCAACTGAAGGTGTCAGATATGACATCGAAAACATCCCAAAACACAAGCAATTCCAACACCTGGCAAGATCGTCAGGTGTTGGTTGCTGTTACTGGGGGAATCGCCTGCTACAAAGCCTGCACACTCGTCAGCCGACTGGCTCAGCAAGGTGCGCAAGTCCGGGTGGTGATGACTTCATCTGCAACGCAGTTCGTCACGCCGCTAACGTTCCAATCCCTTTCCAATCAAGCGGTGCATACCAGTCTCTGGGAAGCGATGGATCGCCCTGACGCTCAGCATATTGGCCTGGCTCGCTGGGCAGAGTTGGTGATCATTGCACCTGCTACAGCAAACATGATTGCCAAAGCAGCGAATGGAATTTGTGACGACCTTGTCAGCACGGTCCTCAATGCCACCCCGCAGACGACGCCGGTGGTGTTTGCTCCTGCGATGAACGCGGACATGTGGGCCAACCCGGTGACACAACGCAATGTCCAGACGGTCCAGGAACTGCTTCACTGGCAGATGGTCGGCCCTGAAGAAGGTTGGCAGGCCTGCCGGACACTGGGTGCTGGACGGATGAGTGAACCGGAAACGATCCTGATCCAAGCTGAGCAAGTTTTAACTCAGAAATAGTTGGTAGGCTTGACTATTTATTAAAATGATTCTAAGTTATCAATATTAACTTGCTTGATAATGCAGCAGGATTGCCTCATTCTGCAGCATTTGAACATAAACGGATTGGCAATGTAAGTCATGCCAAAATGAATATCGCGGTCATTGATTGACGTTTGAATCCATATTCAGACAAAACGACCGTTTGTTTTGCACCAAACACCTCATGAAGCAAAACAGGCATCGACTTTGCATGTTGACCTGTATACCCGCCAATCCCTTTCTCCGCAGTTCGGAGAATGTCCCCTTGGCCAATCCCCACATATTGAGCCTTGGGTTGAGATGATTGATGTGGATTGGATTTCAAAGGATTTCGAAATGGATAACAGCAAACGTGAAACAATCGTCGCCCTTCTGACCAAAGCTTACAACGCTGAATTGGAAACGATCATCAACTACCTGGCTTGCTCGGTGAGTCTCGATGGTATCCGTGCCAAGCATATCAAGGACAGCCTTGGTGCGGACCTTGCAGAAGAACTTGGCCACGCTCAGCAGTTGGCAGCACGGATCAAGATTCTCGATGGCAAGATCCCCGGCTCGCAAGCATTGCAATGGACTCAGACTTCACTTCAACCTCCTGCAAGCAACCTGGATGTGGTCTCTGTCATCAAGGGTGTAATTGATGCTGAACAAGGTGCCATCGAGTTGTATCAGCAGATCATCAATGCTGCTGAAGAAGGCGAAGACCCGGTGACCGCTGATCTGTGTACCACGATCAAGGGTGATGAAGAAGAACATCGCCGCGAATTTAAAGGCTATCTCGCCGAAGCCGAATCAATGTCGGTATAATTCGTTTAACAAGTAACCGTACCAAACTCTCAACCGGCGGCTTGATGTCGCCGGTTGTTTTTATTTTTGTGGAGCGATTAGTAGTCTGTCAGTTTTCAATTGATTGATTACCTTGTTGAGCACCGGATGTGAATCCGGTGCATGTGCCTTAAGTTGGATCTCTAACCTGCACTGGATTGACATCCGGTGCTCAATCAATTGAGTCTTTACAAACTACTAGCGACTTATGCCCCGACTCCTGCCCATTCGTTTGATGTATTTTTTGACCTTTGCGATGCTCGGTGCATGGTTACCATTCTTGGCGTTGTATCTGACAAGTGAGTTGGAATGGACACAGAAACAGGTCGGATGGCTGCTGGCATTATCGAGTCTGTCGATCATGATTACGCCGGTGTTGGTGACCCTGCTGGCAGACATGCGTGTACAACCACGACGGCTGATCATGGTGGTGAATTTACTGACCTGCATATCATTTTTAGTCCTCCGACAAACCGAGACTTTCTGGTTAGTGATGGTAGTGTTTCTGTTTTACAGCATGGTCTCCACACCTTTGATCGCCTTACAGGATGGACTGTTTTTCAGTTTCAGCAAAGACCATCCAGAGACTGCGCCGCCGTTTCATCGTATCCGTGTGTTTGGCACATTCGGATTTATCTTCCCAAGTCTTGTGATGTTTGTACTCTTGAAAATGGGGTTCAACATTCGGGTGATGATGACACTCGCTGCGGTGTTGAGTTTTCTGAGTTTGCTTAACACGTTACTTCTGCCCAACGTGAAACATCAACCTGCCAAAGCCAATCGGCTTCCGACCCGTGATGCGATGGCGGTGATGTGCAAGAAGCATGTGATGTATTTCAGTGCTGGACTTTGGTTGATGCATATGGTATCCGCGGGGTTTTATGCTTTTCATCCGGTCTGGCTTCGAGACGTGGTTCATCTGGATGACAAATGGGTTGGACTGATGGCTAATCTTGGCGTCACCGTTGAGATTTTTTTCATGCTCGGTTTTGGCTTACTGCTTGGGAAACTCGGACTGCGAAAACTGTTGGTACTTGGGATGATCAGCACTGCGTTTCGGATGGCGATTCTTGCGTTTTGCAGCAGCTTGCCATTGGTAATATTCAGCCAGTTCTTTCATGGGATGATGGTCTTGATTGTCCATGTCGCCCCACCGGTCTTTCTCAACGCCAATGCCAAGCAGTCGTTTCGCTCATCAATTCAAGGGCTATTTGCAATGGCCGTTGCTGGCACGGGTCGGATCATTGGCAACTTTGTTGCGGGTTATCTGGCAGACATCAGTTTGAGTTTACTCTACAGCTATTGCATTGTGTTGTGTCTACTTGCAGCTGCGATTGTGTATTGGGGTTTGCGCAGTTGGGACATGCATCAAATCAGTAAAACTGGTGATGATGAAGATGTGTTGGATGAACAGGATCAAGTCAGTGCAGAGATGATTGATGCCCCGCCGGAGAGTTGAGATTATTTTCAGCTCTCAACGCGAGCCGCCTGGATGATGCCAAGGATGCCCCATCCGACACATGCTGCTAATGCGACAGCGGTGATATGTGACGTTGCTGTTGTGGTGATGTGTCCGCTTAGCAGTTGATGGACCGTATGCAACGGGCTGATGAGCATATGCCATGAGATGCCGGTAATGCCTTGCAACAGCGGTTCACCAAAGATCAATCCCACACAGATGAGCATTGCGATGGATCGGTGGACTGTTGAAAATGAACGCTTGCCGACCGCGATAAACAAGCCGATCAAAAGTGACCATGCCAGCAGTGCAGCATTGATCCACATGGTCTGCATGACTTGCCAATTGGCGGTAATTTGCATTGGCCAAAGGACTGACTGATTGACCAGGCCAAGGCATAGCCATTGGATGAAGACCACCCATGTGCGCATCGGCACGGGGATCGGCATGCCGGGCAAACCCTCGGGATTGGGGCCGTCATGATGCGGGCGGATAATGTATCGCGTTTGGCTAAGCGTCAGTGCCGGCCAGATGATCAACATGCCAATCATCATGCACCAGATCATCCAATGGCTGGCATGCGATGGCGAATCGGCCTGTAGACTCAGTATCCAAATCCCAAAGAGATACGCACACCACAGCAAGACCAGTAAACGCGTCGATGCCCAACGCCACTGGCGCATTTGTGTTGGGGTCAGACGCACCAATGTCTTGTCTGTCACAGGCATGACAGGTCCAGTTGATTGTTCAGGTGTTGGTGGATTTTGTTCGTTCACCGACTGTAAGTGTAACCGGCAAGGGACGAATTGTCCGCTACAGGTTGGTGAACCAATACGGATTGTGTGTAGATGTCAACCGTTTTACCGCCTGCATCAATCCAACCGCATCGTTGATACAAGCTTTTTAATGCATTGAGCTTGGTAATGTCGGTGACCTCAACAGGATGACCTTGCCTTGGTGCATAGCCCCAGTGAACCTTGCCACCCTGATTGGTATGTAGCGTTAGACGGACACGTCCGCGTCCATCACGTTGGCTCACATCAATGTGTTTGACTTGATCAAACCATGTCTGGGCTTGAATCATTTGCACCAAATCCAAACCTGCGGTCAGCGATTGATCGTCCCAAACCTGCCCGACTGTAATTGCTGAGGGTCGAACGCCGGTGATCACGGGCAAAGCCACCTGCTTAAGCTGCGATTGCAGATAGAGTCCTGGCAACAGATGCAGTTGGTTGTCTACAGGATGATAACCATGCTGAGACTGAACCATAGCCACGGGTTGTCGATAGCTGGCTTCGACGGCAACAAGGTTGTCTTGTGTCCGTGTGATGCGTTGAACGTGTTGAACCCAGGGGTTGGCACCAAACACGCGAACCGCGCGATTAAGGCTGTCTAAGTCCATTGGATCATTGCTCAACTGCTGAGCAACCTGCTCTTGGAGCTGTTGCGTCAATAGTGGACTCATCCATGAGGGTGCATCCACAAGCATCACGGTATTGGTGGTCACTGCTTGTGACTGGTTCTGGGCGATGTAGGTTTTGATGCGCCCTTCGGTCCACTGCCACACCAATGCGAGGCAGACCAATAGTGCAAACCCGCCGAGGACGCGTAGTCCCATGAGTGTGTGTCTTGCGTCCCAATTCTTGGGTTTAAAGGCAAGTGTCGCGTCAGACTTCTTGCTGCGAGACGACTTTCGACCGGACTTTTTGGATGTCTTAGCGTGCAGAAACCAAGCCATGTTCACATATTCTCCCGAGCAGGCACAAAATAAAAGTTGCTCATCGAGGCTGGTTAAATGGCCAAACCTCTAGTCATAAGCATCGGTCTGTTCACCACAGCAGACTGACCATTCATATGCCTATCCATTTATATCGTCCGATAAAGGGTTGAAACAAAAATGGAACTTAAAAATGATCTTGATTTTTCAGGGACATATCCTGCGTTGGGTCCGATAGCTGCAGAATCATGCAGATTCTGCGGGTAACGGCTCGTCATCCATCTCATCGGCAGCAGCTCGGACAATGCCAATTCCAATACAACAGCCCAAGATACCCGCAGACATATAGTCAATGGGGAGTGCCAAGGCGGACCCCGGGAATTGGCTTAAAAATCCTGTCCCAGACTCACTGCCTGAATATAAGGATGCCAGTAATGTCGTCGAATCATCAAAACGCAGTATGACCAGTAAATAGGAACCGATGGCAACGAGTCCTGGACTCACAAAAATAGCAATGGGATTGGTATTGGGCATCAGCGATTGGCCGATCCCTGCTCCTAATGCAAAACAGAAAACCAGCGAGAAAAGCACCTGTTTAGGTGTCGCATTGCGGATCAGCAGATAAGTCATAATACCAGCCACCAGGGTACTGATGATCGCAGCAATGATTTCCTGTGTTGCTGGGATACCGATATTGGTTTTCCAAGGCGTATTATGCCTAAGCAGTTGCGGCAATTGCTCGCGTAAAATTGGACGAAAACGGTACATGACAATGACAGCCGAAAGGACCAACATCTGCCAAATCAAAGTTTCAAAGATCAAAGTCCAGTAGTCCCCAGGCAGTGATGCACGCGTGATCCAGCCGCTTGCTGAACCACTGAAGCATGTGAGAACCATCAGTGTCCCTGCAAAGACACATACGCCTGCGGTGAACCGCCCTATCGTGCTTAGGAGTGCCCCGAGAATAAGTGACGGAAGTCCTGCAACGATTACAAGGATTATAGCTGTGGATGTTGATGAAACATTCAAAAGTACCAATCCAGAGGAACCTGAAGGAGACTGTAATGAGGGCAAAATGCCAAACCAACACAGGCTCCCCAGCAGGACTCCGGTGAGTATGCCGATGCGTTGCCAGACAGGTGAAAGCATGCTGAGTCCTTTGATGAGTCAAATGATCGTTGATATGCAGTAACGCATTGAATCAGGAAAAAGACAAACATGCAAGTGGTTTTGTCAATACTTGCTGCATACCGCTGAAGAATGATCCAGAGCCTTTCAAATGATCGATATTCACTATCGAAAACAGGACTTCGCAAATTACTCACAACCCTTGAATTTATACAAGACATCATGAGGACTAATGTTATACGATTAAATCAGAATACAATTTGAATACCAAAGCATAAACCTGCAACAATTGCCCATTTAAATATATTTAAATTCTATTGCCTCTGGAAAAAGAAGTAGATATAAAAGTTTTCAACTTTTAACAAATGCCTATTGACAAGCATCTCAGGTAATTTACATTTAAGGTACGGCCTTATGGAGGGTGTTTGATTTGCATGGTTATCAGGCAACTGACTACCATTGAATTTGAACACAAGGGAGAGAATACCAGCCAGTATCACACCACAAGCCTGCAGTAACGGCTAACCTGTTTCCGGGGGGCTGCACCAGCCCATAAGATCCACGCATTTTTAATGCTAGACAATTTACCAGTACTGGAGCGATTTGATTAATCGCTCTTTAAATGTCGGCAACGTGCATTGTTTTGAGGAGACAGTCTTTAAAGTTGGACCAGCCAGGCTATCAGTTGCATCCCATGAATCAACCGTAATTGTTCTTTACCATCATCACAGAACCTCGGGAATTCAAAGCAACTTCGGCTTTGCTCACCATCTTCTTAGTCTTGTCTTATTCGATCTGATGCTACGCTGCCATAGAGTCTCTTTTCTCTTTTAGAGGAGCTTTTCTATGAAAAAGC
>MDTD01134488.1_pt1 | contig 36971 bp, 21 predicted proteins | sample 811221 | NCBI WGS metagenome assembly MDTD01 (sample SAMN05326646, study PRJNA326480) | marine metagenome | isolation source: seawater | place: Pacific Ocean: South West | collected 2011
CAACCAAATGGCGTTTGATGCAATGTTATTACCGACAAGTTGTGCAGTAGCACCATTTGCATCTCTTGGGAGTGCATTAAATCCTTGAATTTCTAATTCTGAAACTCTGTATGATGGGCCAGCAGTGGATGGGTCTAATGTCCAGTAATCTGCCATTTCAACATCTGTAGCACCAGCACCACCTAACCAACCGACATCTAGTTCACCCAATGCACCCAATGGGTCACCTTGCTGTGCATCAGGTGATCTATAACCATCACCTGTAAGGTCAATTGAGTTAACTGTACCAGAGAAAAGTGATTCTGTCTGGTCGATAAAGATTGTAGGAGCTTCTGTTTCTAATTCGTCACCAAATGTACCATATAGATTTGGTGCCTTTGTGAGGTCTGCAACATCTCCAGAGGAGTAATATGCGTTTAGGTCAGCCAATTCTACTGGTCTCTTCACTGGAGAATAGACACAGTGTACAGGCGATTTACCAGTAAATTCTGGTTGTCCTGTTGTTTGGTCAACGTGTCTCTGTACTACCAACCATGCGTAATCGTCATCTTGGTCAACTGATGCTTGGTCAAATACAAAGAGTCCAAAGCCATGATTGGTTGTAGAAATTCTATAAGACATTGGATATGTTCTTGAAACAACATCATCAGTTTTCATTGAACGTCTAAACCATTGCGACTTACCTTTTGTAAGTTTATATGTAGCACCTCTACCAATGGCAGGAGCTTCATATACATCACAAAGTTCGCCTGGTTCTCTAAAGATTGGATATTTTGCACCATCTCTAGACTGACCCTGTGTAATAGACATATCATCTCTTAATTGATATTCTGTTGCGACATTCACCTTCAATTCAGAAGTTGAAGGAAGATATTCCATTCTTACTCTGAAAGTCTGGGGAGTAACTTTATTAGAAGATGGGTCATATGAAATTGTTACGAGTTCTGGGTCTGAGTTTAGGTCACAACCAGCAGAAGATTCTACAAGAAATCTATCTGTAATTTGCGATAATGCATCCAGAACATCATTTTCGGTATTACTTACTGGTTTAGGATTTACCAGTTGAAATGCTGGTTTGTATGCGGCTTCTTCATCGAATTGTAGGAGTAATAAGTCTCCATATCCAACAAATGCTGGGCCAATCATTCTTAATTCAGTTGCTGTATCAATCGTGACATCAGCAACGTGATTTAGACCACCAGCTGCAGCTGTTATGTCTTCTACATGACCACCAAAAGTCGTACTGTTGATATCTAAAAGGTCTGGATTTCCATTTACTGTTGCACCAGTATTAGATGCAATTGTAAGGTCTACGTTTGCGTTTCCTGTTTCAGCGGCGGGTACATAATTCCATCCACCAGTAAGTGCATTGTTGTCTGTTTCATGTGAATATGGTGCAAGACCATTCTTACCTACAAGAGCACCATATGGCACTTCCAAACTTGGGCCCCAATTGTATGAAATTGTAATATTTACGTTAGTAGTATCGGACACCCAATTGAAATCAGCAGAATCAACTACAAGGTCAATTCTAGAAGTTCTAGTTTTGAGGTCTGATACAACAACAAACTGGTCATCTCTGATAACTCTGTTGTTAATTGCAACTCTAAATTCACCAGAACCCAAGTCTCTTTTAGTAAAAGGAAATTTAGTTGCAATTTTTTCAGCATTACCTTCAAGACCATTTGTTAATGTAGAAATTGTCAATTGATTGGTCGGGCCGATAGGATCCGTACCAGATGTGTAAACATAGTTTTGAGCTGCATCTCTGTCAGCATCAAGACCAGTAGAACCATAAGTAATATTTTTAATTGAAGAAGTTGCTTTGAACTGTCTTACAATCTTATATACTCTTTTTCCTTGTCTTTGAGTAGTCTGTTGACCAGCTTCTGCATAGTCTGTATTAAATCTAATAGAAGATTTCAATCTCATTGCGACTACAGCTGGGTCGCTGCTTGTAATTGGAACTATTTGAGTTGGAGTGTCAGTAGCTGGAACATCAGATGCACTAAGAGGAAGAGCAGTACTTACTCTCAAAAGTTCTGGAGAAGAATATGGATGTACACACATATCTCTTGCGAGTTGATACATCAGTCCGCCATTAAGTCCTGTCCATTGAGTATAATGTTCACGATAAGTGATTTCTACTTTAGCTGCGTCTGGTGGAGCATATGCTGGGTCAAATTCTATGGCACCAAATGTACCAAGGTCTTGACGATATCTTACTGCACCATATCCAGCATCAAGAACACCTTCACTAAATACGTCTTGAGGTCTTTCTTCGAAGATTTGTGCATCTGTTAACGAACTAAGAAGTGTACTACCGTCAGATGCCACAGTCGCAGCTCCTTTGTTACCGTCCGTAACATATGTTGACTCAGAGTTCACCCCTGTCTTTCTGTTGATTGAAAATTTCACACCACCAACACGAATATCCCAATTCCATGCTCTATCCGAATAATCGGGGAGTGAACGTAAGAAGAATACTACTGTAGTAGAACTACCAGTGTGTTCTTCCCTATTTTGTCTATGATCGAGATTTATAATCTCGTTCCTTTGAATACTGTAACCGCTTGCTACTGGCATGTTTCGATTCTCCTATGTTTATATGTATATAATAATTTCGTTATCTATTCAAGATTCAGAACTATTTATAAAAAAAAATCTCTTGTTGTTTAATCTATTTATAAATTAGTCCAAGTTAATATCACTGTTAAAAATATACTGGCCATTTACTAAGGCAAGCAATCTCATACCGTTTCCATTTGCGAGAGTTGCCCTTAAACCAGTATACCTTCTTTGGTCTGCTGTCACACCGTCTGGTTTATAGGTTTGCATAGGAACATTACTTCCTTCAGCAACAACTTCAGCGGATGAAAAACAAATCATATCCATCTCTTCTTTAGGATACATAAATCTCTGCGAGGTTAATCCTGTAGGAAAAGTGATTACAAATCTATTATCATCTGTTATCGCTAATTGTTCTAATGGATTTATAACTGCATTACTATCTGTCTGGTGGGCAGTTGCTAATTTATGTACATCCCAAGGTTTTAAAACATCAAATTCTCTTGCACAAAATCTCCAAATATTTTTTGCAGTAAATTCGTCTGCAAGTGAATCTTCTCTGTCATATGTATTTAGTATATAAAAGGCGTCATTTCCAATAGTATCTATATTATATGACGTTCCAGCGGCATCAAATACTTGTGTTAATGTATTTTCCACAGTTTGTAGATTGGCTGCTTGTGTAGAAAAGTATACACCAAAGTCTCTTGGATATACACTTTCTCTAGAACATGAATATAATACATGAAGAGGAAAACGAGAAGCTTCATCAGTTCTTGTAATTCCTGTCTGATTGTCAACTGTTCTCTGGGCACAAAACCATGCGTAATCATCTGCTTGGTCGGCAGCTGCATCATCGAAAATATAAAGTAGAACTCCTCTTTCTGTCATCGTTAATCTGTATGACATAGGATAAGATGGCCCAACATCCGAACTTACTTTTGGGAATCTCTTGAACCAACCTTTCCCTTTTCTTTTATTTCTAAATCTTCTAGCACGATTAATATCATGTGTGGTAGACGCAGATGTAATTACAGCTGTTGCACCATTAGAGTGTGTAATTGTTTCTCCATCTGCAAAATTAGTTGTAGTAGTAGCTGCATATTTCAAAACTGTTCCAGTAGAATTATTTACATCTACTGTACCACCGCCTCCAGATGTTCCGCCAACAATAGAACCAGCGTCATTAATACTTCCACCACCATTACCACTAGTTACACTTTCTAATGCCAAAGATTGTGTTGTTGCAGACAATATAGTATCTTCAAAAAATACGTCCACACATTCGCCTGGATTTCTTATAACTGAATTATTTAATGTAGAACCATTTTCTAATGTAATTAGTCCATCTGAACTAACAATTGGTTGACTTATAAATCCAGTATCTAATAATTGATTTTTTGTACCAATGTTTACTTTAAACCAACCATACATTGGATTTGGAATGCCTTGTGTACCTTCCCATGTTCCATTTGCCGATAAAGTAAATGATGCAGATTGATAGCCTGGATGTGCGTATACAGTAGTACTAGTTCCATTTAATGTTGGGTCTAACAAATGTGCATTAGGGTCAGATTCATCAATAACATTTCCACCTGTGTATTGAGGCCTTCCCAATTCTCTGAGTCGTAAATTCAATTGATACAATTCTTGTGGAAATTCTGCATCAACAACAAAAAGTCTTGGTCTTTCATCAAATTCAAATCTAATTCTATAAGATTGGTCTACACCTCTAGATACTACACCCCTGTTTGGTGCATTTGTATCAGTACTATCTAATAAAACAACATGCTGTGTTCCAGCTGGTCTTTGTCCCGAAACTTCAACACCAAAATTACCAGTACCAGCATATGGAGTACCAGTTGAAGATAAATTTGTCTCAGTAAAAAAGTTTTTGGTTATATTTGAAAGATCTGAAACATCTCGTATTTCATTACCAGCGACAGGCAGTCCGTTATACATCTGCCAACCAACTTCATTTGCTCCTTGACCTTTAGTCATATCAGTAACAAGAGCTCTCAAAAGTCCACCAAAAGGTTCATTGGTACTGGCACTAAATCCGCCAGCGCCTGTCATAGTGGTGAAAGAACTTCTTCCTACAGATATACCGTAGTTTTTAAAATCAGCTGCGTTTACTTCTAATGTCGCCATGAATTTTTCCCTTGATTACATACTATTTATCACGCACACAAAGACCAATAATAAATGTTTGTGCGACACGGTAAAAATATCTTGTTGCAATTCTCAACTCAAAAGGACGCTTTCCATTTGCCCATTCCATACATTCTTTGAACTCATCATAGACTGTTTCTGCTTTTCCTTCTGAAATGTATCTACGACCTAAATGGCGATATCCTCTTCTCATTGCTTCTCCCCACCATTTACCATGTAAATTCTTTTCACACCAATTAATCGCATTTGCTCTATCTCTATGTCTAAATGCACCAGTACTTATAGCGTGAGTTGCGATAACACATCCATCTCCAGAACTGCTAGTGTCATTACCACTGCTGGAAGAGCCCGAGCTCTCACCATCGTCCGAAGAACTTGAAGAGGGAACACTATAATCAAAACTGTTTCCATTAAAAGTACATGAATTGGCTACACTTACCCCAGAGTTTGTCCCATCCCAACCAGAGTCCCAATCACTAAACAGGTCTCTATCATCATTGTCTATAGAATTTAAATTAAATGGGTCATACGTTGGAGTTGGGCAAAAATCGACTCCATCATCATCCTCATCATCATATGGATAATAAACATACCCCTCAACTCCATCATCATCCTCATCATCACCAGGCGGTGGGATTCTTGCAGATGGAATGGGGAATACGATAGGAAGAATAGATGGAGCATTTGCTCCCACATAAGAAGTATGAGAATCAAAATTAATTTCAGTTAATACTGGTAAAGTAGCATCTATATCCTCTTGTGCAATGTTATATCCATTGTATGTCATTTCACAACGAACTCTATCCATTCCTGTAAGTGTATTTGATGAAGTCTCTCCACCAACCCAATCGCCAAAGTCAGTCACAAAAGGAATTAATACTTCATTTTGTGCTGGTGCTGTAACAGTAAATTCTTTACTTACAAGTTGTCTATATGCTAGTGTTCCACTATATGGACTAAATACATCTCTATATGTCCAATTTAAACTGTTAAGTAACTCTCCTCTAATATTAAGTGCGTCTACACCAACTTTTGGATCTACGTTAGATACATCAAAATATTCGTGAAAAAATGGTTCAGAATATCCAGTATGTTTTACTACTGCCCACTTTCTCACTGCATCCAAATTTCTAAACCATTGAGAAATTGATTTACCAGTAAAATAATCATCATCTAAATTAACTCGTAAAACTCCTAATGCAAACGGCCCTCTTGGTCTACACTGTATTCTGACAGTAATATCTGTAGTGGAAAAATCAACCTCACTTGGAGTTAATCCCATAATTTTTAATTTTACATCGTTGACAGCAGCTCCTCTAACAGCACAGTCTCTAATCATTGAACCAGCTTTTGCATCTGGATAAGAATTGTGTGTATAGTTCTTTATTAGTGGCATCATAGAAGGATTATTTCCAGTACCAATTCCTCTACTCGCTGATATTGTTCCAATACCACCACCCACATCAACTGTGTTATTGATAAGTTTTCCATCTGCTATAGATGGCGCTGTTGTTAATTCTTCAAATACTGAATGTGGATATGTATTATCAGTTGATTCGGTAGATACTACACCCTGTCTTGGCAAGTTACTTCTAGCAGGAACTTTTCTAAATCCTTGACCAACATGAACCAAATCAAAATCTGGATGTTCAAAATAATATCCATCAAGAGATAGTTGATACGCTTGAGAATTTAAAAATTCAACTCTCGCCTGTGCTTGTGCTAAGGTATCAAATATTTGGTCTTCTACAATACCAGAAGCTGGTGCATCTAGATTTGTTGGATGAGCAAGTTGAGCCCAAACATGTATAGGTGTAAATTTATTTCCTGTTGTCAATTGACCAGAACGTATTTTACCATCAGAACCTACATGTGCTGAATTTCTAACAACTCTATATTTTCCAGTATTTGTATAATTTTCCCCCATGTTCGATTCATTACCACCTAATTGATATGCATAGGCAGTAGGAAATCGTAAACGAATATCAACATTAGCATTTTTTGTCGATACAGAGGCAGCTGCATCAGTTTCATTATTAAATACTGCTGTTCTTTCGTATCTACCATTTTGTAATTGATAAACGTGATATCTATTATCATTACCTTGGGTTTGTGGGTCATCAACTACACTATCATTATAATAGAAGGCATATTGTGATATTCCCGCTGATGTTGGTACGGAAGCGTTTGGTGGTTTAACTTGAAAATTAAACTCTGATGGGCCTTTATGCCATTGACCAAATCTTATTCTAATGGGATAAAACTCTCCAGCAGTCAAATATCTACTGTTTGATGTTCTATATCCGTCTGCTCCATGATGTCCCAAATATGAGACCCATGCAGAATTATTCGGTGGCGAACCACTTAATGCATTATCCCCAAAAAATACAGCAGACGCATCATCAGAATTAATTCTTATATTATAGTTTCCACTTGTTCCAATTTTTGCATATCCTTGCCATTCCCATGAATAATTATATGCATTACTGGTAAATTCATCCCATTTTTGAATAGAATTTGTCTGACCAGTTCTTCTAGATGGAATAAAGAAATTTGGATCATCATTCCAATCACCATTATATCTTCTTCCAAATAACCCATTCTCATAATCATCAAATCCTTTAACAGTTAGTGAAGTAACTGGTGCATCATCTGGGTTATTGATAAATACTCCACCACCTTCTTGTTCTGGTGGTAATGTAGCAGCACCTTGTCCTACATCAGGCCAGACATTTACCCAACTATTATCTTTCTTAATAAATACTTGTTTGACAGGTTTCCACGAATTTTGTTTGACATAAAGTTCTTGTGGGGGAAACCATTGTTCAATTCCTTCTCTATCATCACTTTGACCAGTGACACTTTTTGTTACCCAATTCACTATTGAACCAGTTGTTTCAAGGTCATTTGCAGTTGGCCCCTTTACACCAATTCTATACCATCTATACTTCCTAGACAAATCATAATTTGCAAGAAAAGGCCTTGCATTATTACTAGCAGCAGTAACTGAATTAAGTCCACCTTGAGGGTCGAAATCTAATTTTACTCGTTGAGAAGCTGCAAAGTTTGCTATTCTATGTCTTACACCCTGTATTGCAGATACAGCATGTCTTTTTTCATCGCCTGAATTTGTTTGTTTTGTAAAAATAAAATAATGTGTTCCACTAATGTCAGATGTTTGAAATTTAACTCTAGACCATTCATTATTTCTTCCTTGAGCCCTAACAGCAGAAGCGACTATATCATTAGGAGAAGGTTGTGAACCAACTTGTTTTACAAGATATACAAGTAATGATTTAGCACCACTATCATAATCTGATCTTGTAACTCCATTATTATCTCCAAACTGCCAACTTACTCCATCTTCTGTATTTGTGGCTGCATTACCAGTTCCAGATCTACCACTAGTTATAAAAAAAGTTAATTCTGATATATCAGCAAGTTGGAAAACTGAAGTTCTAAAAGAACTATCATCTCTGTCAAGAAACAAATAGTTTTGAAATTTATCTGGAACACCTCCAAATTGTCCAAATCTTCTGAAACCAGAATTGTCTCCATTACTTTTGAATCTTTTATTTCCAACATCTAGATTTAAAACTTCTTGTGTAACAGTTTGTGTTTTAATATCTTTTCCATTAAAATATGCTACTTCTTGCCAATCTGCTGGAGTCAGACTATTTGAACCTTGAATTGTACATATTCTATCTGTGTCTCTCCCCCCACCTGGCGTAGCTGGGTATTGCAAATCAAATTCTACTCTGTTACTTGATGCATTTTGCAAACTAAATGGCGGAGTGAAAATATGTTGTGGAGTTGCAGTCTGGTCAACTATTGGTAATGGATTGGGCCCATAGAGTGATACTGCTGTAGAATTAGAATCAGATGAAAGAAGACCTCTAGAAGTTCTTTTGTCTTGATTCGCAAAATATTGCCATTCGGTATCTATATTTGCAGTAAAAGAAACTGGAGTTGTTCCTATACTCTTATCCTTGACGTATACAGGCATGATGAGTTATCCTATACTTTATACCAAACATCACCGTTTGCACCACCGCTGGGGTTTGACGTACTAATTGTCTGATTAAATAATGATTGATTTCCTAAAACTCTTGTTGAACTTCCTGTAAGGTGTCCAGCAGTATCTACTGTCAGTGAACTTATAATTGTTGCACCTGATGTTGAAACGGCAGCTGAAGAAATAGTATTGTGTGTGAATTTCCCTGTTCCAGAATTGTAAAAAATATGAACCTCATCAGCAGACAGACTATTTCTAGTAATAGTACTTCCTAAATCGGTATCAACATTATCAGCTCTTCCTTGAAGTGCCAAGATAGCATCTGCATTTGCTTTGACCGCCCCATCTAGTAAGTTATCTGCATTTTTTAAACTTGATGCAGTATTAATGTAATTTGCACCAGTATTTGCTGAGTAAGTTCCAAGATTGTTTAATCCAGCACCGTTTTGAGTTGTATTTAATTCTTGTTGTAAAGTATTTCTTCCACTAGAAGCTGCAACAACCCCATCTGCATTTGCCTTTGCCTTTTCGTCAAGTGCAATAAGGGCAGCCTTTACCGTAACTCCATTGATATAATTTGTTCCTGAGATAGTCATTGTTCCATTTGAAATAGTTCCAATAACTTCTTCAACTCTATCTAATTCTGCCTGAGTATTATCAGTTTTCGTTGTTAATTCATTGTAACGACTAGTTTCTCTACTATCAAGAGTGCTGATATTAGTTGTATTTGTATTTGTTTTAATATTATTTGCATTTGCCTGTGTGTCTAAAGACTCAATCGCCTCTGCATATGACATCGTAGAACCAATGTATGTTCCACTGAAGGTTTTAGTTCCATCTGCTCCAGTTCCAAGTGTTGTTTGTGTTGTATTTAATTCATCAGAAATTGATTTTAATGTAGTATCAAGTGCAGTATCAGCAGCTGCAAGAGTATTTGCAGTTGTTAAATAATTAGAACCTGTTTGTACAATATAGTTACCATTTCCAGCGAGACCAGAAGAAGCTTCTACTTGGTCTACTTTTTGTTGTAATACAACATCAGCAGCTTCTCTTTCATTTCTTTCTGTCGATACTTCTGTATTAATATGAACACGCAATGTGTCATTTAATTCATTGAATGTTTCAACAACTGTTGGTTTTTTGAATAATACATTTATATTGGCCATAGTTCCAATATTTGTAGTATTTGTAGTAGTTTCCGTATCTACTTCTTTTATCGCAGTAACAAGAGTTCCAGCAGTTGTTCCCATGTTCGCTGGAGTCACTTCACCAATAACAGTTGCTACACGGTCTGTGTGTTGAATTGCAACATTCGTTTTTCCTCTCCAAGAATCGAAAGTATCTGTTAATGCGACTTCTACTAGTGATGGGTAATTTGACATTTTATTTTCTCTCTAAAAGTTGTTTTATCATTGTTTTTAATTCACTAACTTCAGCATTTAATTTTTCTATTTCCATTTTTTGTTGACTTCTCAAACTCGCCTTTTTCATGTAAGTATGATAAGCGTTTTTATTTGTATTAATAATTGCCTTAGAGTATTTATCCCGAACTAAGTCTGGATTATCTTCTACAAGTAAATATTTTTTATTGTTCATACTCATATTTATACTAGCTAGCAAGTGCAACTATTCTTAAATCTTTTACTTTTGGAACAGTAGCAGAATTTTTACTTCGTAATACGACTTTTATTCCAAAAGAACTAAATTCTTCAAGGTTTTCTATGTCATATTCCCACTCAGACCAAGAACCAGGCAAGTCTGGATTGTCATATCCCAAAGGTCTTGAAACATAATCATAATTAAGTTTTCTATAATTTTGTCCATCAGTAGTTTTTATTTTATAATATAAGTCAATGTCTGCATCCTGTGGTCTATTTACAGTCATTGCAACTTTCAATGCAACTGATGGATTATTCAATACAATTTCTCTTGTGATATATTTTGCATCAGCTGAACCACCTTGGGGTTCTCTTTCTGATATAAATCCGTTGTACATGTATCCAGTACTAGTAATTGAAACCCCTGAGTCAGTTGCGTTTCCTTGAGCATCAGTTGTAGTAGTAAATTGTGGACTGTTTACTCTGTTAGAAACTAATATCGCACTGTTTCTTCTTGTATCTACCATAGGAGAAACATTATCTTTATCAGAACTTAATTGTATCTTATATGTTAATGACCGTTTATCAAAATCACTACTACCAATACCAAACTGAAGTTCATTGAATCGGTTTGCAATAAATCTTGGAGTTTTAAAATAAATATTTTCCATATTTACAAAACTATTCCATAGTGGGTCTTTAACACCAGCTGGCAAATCACTATGTTGTGATGTTCCAGAAGTTGTTTTCATTGACATACTAATATTTGTTTCTGGAAGTTGTACATTTTGAACAATAGGCATCATGACATCAAACTTTTTATTCGTAAATGCAACTGCAATTGGAACATCTGTTGTAGTTCCATCTGCGTTAGTAACTTCTCTTGTTAAATTTTGACCTACTAGATTTCCAGCCGAAGAACCATCTGATGCTTGTGCTTCAGCAGGAAACAGTCCAGAAGTTACTGCCGTTCTTCCTAAACCAGTTGCTTCTGTTAATGTAGGTTCTACAGGAAGACCCATACCAATACCAGCTGCGTCTAACTTTCTTGGGTTGTTCATATCAATACTAAAAGAATCTAAAGTGGTGTCTACAACTTTATGAGTTGCATTTAATTCTACACCAGAAAATCCTTCACTTGGGCCTCCACCAAAGTATGCATTAGTTTTTAAGTTTGCAATTGTTACCCAATAATGATTGTTGTTGTATCTTGATGGGACTAAATCATGATTCTTCACATAAAATTTAACAACGGAAGAACCAGCAGTAGTTTCTATACAATTACCCCTTAATTCTTGAAAATCTGTTCTTGCACCATTTTTATCTACTGGATTATTTTGGAAATAAAGAGTTGATTGTTTAGTAGTATCGAATTGAGCTCTATAAATCTCAAATTTCATATCTTCCATCTGGTCTGCTGTCCAAGTTGAAGCATTTTGAGACTTAAAGAAAACACCAGCATAAGGTTGTTTTGAAATAATTCCAGTACCACCAGTATCTTCTTCTCCTAATCTTGCAATCCACATTCTATAATCTTGTGTATCTGCGAGAACTACAAAACAATATTCTCCATTTTCTTGAACATGTACTGGAGAGTCAAAAGTAAATGTAGTTGCAATAGAACCATCCTCAGAGATAGAAACTTCTCTTGGAGATAATTCTTTTTTCGCCAATACTTTCTGGCCTGGATATCCATTTACGGTATTTCTAATTTCACATCTCACAGGTATCCCATTATCTGTACTTGGTTTTGTTGAGAAAAATAAATCAATCGCAGTTATAAATTCTCCACCCTTTGTATCAATTAAGAAAGTTTCTGCAAGTGGGTCTGACCAAAATACAGTTTGGAATCCAGTTTCTTCCCAACCACCAGTACTATTTGTGGTTGACTGATTAGTTACTGAGTTTCCTCTTTGTGTTCTAGCAGTTCTTACAATGTCTGCCATTCTTGTATTGACAATTGTTTGTTGTGTAGTCTCCAACAATCCTCTTGCAGTATATCTTGCCTCTGCTTCTGTATCAGAATCTGTTGATGTCACTAACAGTTGGTCTGTCAATCTAAAGAGTCTATCTCCAGTTCTAAATCTTAAGTTTTCGTTATTAGGAATTGTGAATAATCCCCTCAAGTTTCCACCTTCATCACTTAAAAGAGTTTGATTCGGAGTTGAGTTAATGCTGGTACTAAAATTACCGACACGAACAGAAGTACCTGTATCAGTTACAAAAAACATAGGTTCACTTGATGTGAAAGATAAAGAATCAATATTACTTAAACAAAAGAACCTAACACTGTTTGTATCTAGATACTCAAAGTCAAAAACTCTTGTTTGGTGGCCACTTGAATTTCCTCTTAAAAATACTTGACCACTATCAGAACGTATTGCATCTTCTTGTGCAGTTATAAAGGAAGCAGCAGATTGGGTCATACTAGAGACAACAACTTCTTCTGCAACAAAACAATGGGCCCCGACAGCTACACTATCAAAGAATGGATACATTCTTGTTTGTGGTTTAAGTCCAGAAACCCTAAAGAAAATAGTTCTAGAACGAATAAACGGAATAATTTCTGTTGATAGAGTCCTTTCACCAAGATTTTCTGTTACAACTCTAGGAACTACTTCAGTTTGTATTCCATCCCTACTATTAAAACCAGAATTAGTTGTTATTGTTTGAGTTACTTGTCTTGATTGGTTTGACCAACCATTTTGTCTTCCTCTTCTATCCCATTGTTGTCTAGTTTCGTTAAAAGTATTTGTACTTGTATCAGAACCTGTCCATGTTGTTTGCCAACTATTCCACTCTGTACCCAAAATACCAGCCTCTTCGGCAAGTTCTTGTATTTGGTCAAACTGACCATCTCTATCAATAACCAAGTCTGGTCTTGCTTCTACATCTCTCCACTCATCCGATTCTGGAATCAATCTCATATTTCCTTGAAATCCAAAAATTGCAAATGGGTTTACATTGATAGTTTTTGATGCCTTATTCTGTTTAATAGAAGATATACTGATATATGGTAACATCAGATTTCCATCTTTATTTGCGAAATCTGATGAACCAGCTTGCCAGAACTTCATAGGAACATTCTTTTCACTTGCCTTTGGTCTTAATTCTCCCTTTGCAGAATCAATAGAACACTGAAGGTCTCTATCAAATACATCTGCTATCTGGAATCCTCTAAATGGTTCTACAACAAATCCATTTTTAAATCTATCAACACCGTTTTCATCTGTAATAGACATGTCTTCAGTTTCTTTTTCAAGAAGACTTAAACTTGTATAATATTCTATTCTTTTAATTCTTTCTTCAAGTTTACCTATATCTCTCATAGTATATCTTTTGTTATCAAGCATTTCTGCACGAACATCTTTAACAGTAAGAGTATATGCATTTGCCTCTATACGATATAGAACCATTCCATCATCTGGATTTTCTGGGTATGATGGGTTATCGTCAGATGCACCATATTTTATAAAAAATTGACCGTTTCTGTTAAGATATAGTAAATCTTTTCTTGGAAGGTAATATCTAAAATCTGTAATTACGTTTGACGTATCAAGAGGCAACTCTGGTTGGTCACCAGATAAAACACCCCTACCCAATAAAGAATTTGTATTAAATGAAAAAGTTGTTGCTGGTCTAAAGTCTAAAACATCAGACAATCTTCTTTTTTGGAAACTTGGAATCTCTTCATATGTGATACCAGAATTTGGAACATAAGAATCAACTGATGCATAATCCCCATCACCGTGAGAAAAATATGAATAAACAATTGCAGCTCTACCTTGTACTTTTTGTTGACCAGGCAGTATATTAATTGTTCCTATGTCATAAAATCCACCTCTCTGACCATCATCAAATTCATACCTTTCAGTAATATCATAAATTTGCATAGGTTGATTTGATTCACCAGCAGGGGTTTGTCCAGCTGCTGTAGCAGCATTAATTTCTGTTATAAATGGAGCACCAGTACTTGTCGTTGTATAAGGACTTGCGCCAGAGTTTTGTATCGACCATTCATATGCCTTAGCTGCGAACTCAAGTTCAGCAGCGTTCATTTCATGGATAAACTTTTGTGTTCCTATAACATCAACTTGATATATTACATTTGTAGTAAGATTTGTGTCATATATTTTTTTAAATTTGTAGATATCTGAATGTTGTAATTGAAATGTTTTCATATCAATCAATTCATTGGCAGCATCTGAAAATTGATTTACAACATTATTGACTGCACTTTGACCAATAACATCTCCACTATTTCCTGCCCATGCAACATCAGTATTTGTTCCAAATGGGATTAAAATTCCCAAGTCTTGACCATTTGTTCCTTTACCAGTATATGGAAAGATTACAGTATCATCATTCAGAGTTTTAGTTTTTTCCCTTGAAGTTTGTTTGATAACAGGAAAAAATACACTTACAGATTTTGCAAGTGAACCAGCTGGGAATCCAGTAATTGTCAAAGTCTTAAAATCAGAAGAGATTATGACATTCGCATTAGTACAAGCAAGTGATTGTGCAGAAGACGCTGAACTATCGGATGGTATATAAACAAAATAATATGCTTGATTGAACGACATAAATTGTTCTGGAATAGAATTACCAATCTGTATCTCTACTCTATTGTCTGACCCACCAGCAAAAACAGTAGTTTGAACTTCTCTTAAAACTGTATAAGTAGTATCAACTGTGGTATTTCCACTTTCATCATCAACAAATCTATTTGTTTTTACAAAATCTTTTCCAGTATCTACAAGACTGTTACCATTTGCACCAAATAGAACTTGTCTATTAATAATTCTTGCATTGCCAGTCTTTCTTTCGTATACAGTTGTTCCAGAGAATCGTACATCAGTTCCAGCAGACGCATTATAAGCAACTTCTTGTACAATTTCGTTTAATTCAAAAAGTCTGGGATTTAAAAAATTATTAACAGGGAAGAAATCTGTGAAATTACCACCACCAATGTTTTTAACTAAAATATTCTGGCGTCCAGCATCCACATAATATACCATACCTCTTACAGTTATATCTTGGAATTGAGAATATATCATATTATTAACAGTCGGCATGGTATCTACATCTGTTAATGTATATTCTACTAGAGTATTTCCACTAAAAGTTTTTACTAATGAACTTCCAGTTACATCTGTCTGTGAAGTTATAGACCTCATATCAGTTATTTGATATGGTCTCAAAGTTGTTGGATTTTGATTAAATTTTATGTCATAGAGATATACTTTGTAAATGGCTGCATTTACAGAATTTGTAGCAGGAGCGAATTTATTCGCACCAGTTGTAAAAGAATCGTTTCCTTGATAAGAACCAGCTGCACTGTAATATTGAATATATTTTACCTTTGCAGTTCCAATAACATCTGCTCCATGAGTATTACTTGCATCTGCAAATGTTCCACCATCTGGGTCATAGTCACTTGCATATTGACTAGTAGTAGACAAATTGTAGTTTGCAGTTATATATCCAGTAATTCCTTCAGCATGAATATTCAATAAGTTCACACTAGAATTTAAAGATGGAAGTCCATGAACATCTGTGACATAAACACAATTTCCAAGGTCTGTTAATAAATACGAGTTATTTTCTTGAACATCATCTCTTGCCTTTTTATAATTTACAAATACTGTAGAGAGGTTTTCTAATTCATATCCACGAACATATGCTTTACCAGTTTCGACTCCCAAACCCATTCTAGCTCTTAGAGCATTTACAAGATTGTCATGAGTTCGGCCAGGATAGAATTTTTGTCCTGTATCATCTAAGTTTTGGTCTGGGTATTTTTGAATATCTGCTGGAGATATTGTATGTGCAAGACCAGAATTAGTGATGGAATCTTGCATACCAACAGAATCACTAAAGTTTTTAATTGCGGCTGCTTTTGCTTCTACCTCTGTGTTATATTGAAAATCATTTACTGTTCTTACACCACGATTACCATTTTCATTTAGAAGTTCTCTAATGTCTAATCTATATGGTCTTACTGTATAGTCGCCAGACTCATCATATGTCCTTCTAGCGAGAGTATCTTCCAATACTGAGTATTCTGTACTTCTTACAGCAGACTCAATCTGACCAGTTCTGACACTTATTAGAGATACAAAATTTTCTGTATTAATTTCATCAATACCTCTTTTGTGAAGAGTTAATTGAATTTTATATCTATCAGCGCCAGGCGAATTGAAATTTGGAGTCCCTTGAGCATTATCTAGAAGTCCACTATTAGAAGTGTAATCAATCGTACTTTCGTTTATCTGTAAACCTATTTTGTAGGATGGAGTATTCGTATATTTGTCAAGAACTATAGACTGACTATCAACTATAACCAAATGTCCTTGAACATAATAAATCCCTGCTTCTATAAATGCAATAGAACCAACACCTGTGGGAGTTTCGTTTGTTGATCTTACAACACAAGAAAAATCGGACTGACCAGTTACAGCTTCAGTACTTAAAACTTCATCAGAGAAAAACGAAAGACTTGTTCCCTGTACAAATGTCTCACCTTCGTTTGTACCAGAACCAGAAGTTCCTTTAAGATATTTTACATAAATTGTATCGGGGTCATCAGTTGCCTCAGTTCCTGTAGATGCTTCTGCATGAACAACCACCGCTTTGATACCAGATGTACCACCTGTTAATGTTCTTCCAACAAAATCACTTGCATTTGTATATGAACCAGTTCCGTTCAAATCAATTTTTACATAGGTTGCTTTGAAGTCAACAGCAGATTGTCCAGGCACAACCATTGCACCTTCTTTAAAAAAGTGGTCTGAAAGACTTTTTATCTGATTTTGAAGGATACTTTGTAGTTGAGTAAGTTCTCTTGCTTGGACTGAAACGCCAGGCTTGAAGAGAATCCTCAAGTATCCATTATTTACATCAAAATCGTCATAATAAGGTGCAACATTGAAATTTGTGGCCATGTTTTCTCTCTATTTTAAAATTCTACCGACCTAGAACTCAAATACAACTTTTATGTCTTCAATCTGGTCTATTGCTCTTGCTACTGGTTGACGATTTTCCACATATAATACTTTTCCTGAGCCACTAACGATATCAAATTTTGTTAAGTTTGCAGTTCCATATGTTGGGTGTTTCGGCCCTTTGTATGTTGTGTTATACGCCAATCTGTTTGTATTCTTGTCCGTTGGGTCTGTTATAATACTTATCTGTCTAAATACACCTTCTGCCAAACTTACAGGAAACACAGATTGTGTGGTAGCTTCTTGTGTGCTGTCATTTGTTCTAGAATCTGATTCATCATATTCTAATTTCATGGCAATCATCGCATAATATCCACCCAATTCTTCTACTGGGTTAAACCCATGATTTTTATTTGGTGAAATTATTGGTTTTACTTTACATGAAGTAGTACTTGCTGGAACATTGTCAGCTATTACTAATGCAGTTGCAGTTGTATATAAAGTACCCCCACTTGTTATAACTACCTTTTTAATTTGGTCTCCTTGTACTAATGCATATCCTTTAAATCCACTTCCTTGTGTACCAGAACCAGCGGTAACCTCAACAGTTGGTGCAATAACAATACTTGCACCGTTTCCATTGGCATAATCATTTGCAGAATCAAATGCACTTTCTAGAGTCAATTCTAGAACTCCACCAGAATAGGTATTACCAGTAATTTTTCTTTGGAAAGAAGCTGCACCACCACTTGGAGTTACAATTAAGGAATATCCCTTATATGCATCAGTTGTTTGAACTTCTGTTCCAGCCAATCCAGCAGTAGTTATTGCTGGACTCAAATCACCAGCTGCAACATTATGTGTTCCTACTAAATTCGGGTGATATCCTTGACCACCAGCATGTCCAGAGTTTGTATCATCATCAATAATTTTTATCCACTGGATAGAACCATTATTAGTCACTGCGTTTTGTTGAACTTGATATTGAGGAAAATCGTTACTAGTAGCTGCAAGATTTGAACCAACAGCATCTGAAATAATTTTTACAGGGACATAATCTTTTGTCAAAAATTTAAGTGCATCATCTAACTTGACACTATACATAAATTTCCAAACATATCCATCAGAAGTTTCTTCTAGAGAATTTGTGGAAGTACCTGTTGGTTGTTCAGTAGATGGTTTTGGTTGAACCCCCACACTAGCATCTTGCCATTGAGTGTTATTAATACATTTGTATACGTTATACTGATTTGTTCCTTGTGTTATAATATATCCATTAGGAATAATTGCTTCTGCATTTGAGTCTTCATACATTGTATAAGTTCTACCAGTTGTCCAATCAATTCTTGGGATTGCGAGAGATACAGTATTAGAACCGACTTTTTTCATGGCTACCAAGTCATCTTTTACTGTATTATTTCCTTCTACTGAATCTATCGGAGTTGGTGGATTTGCATCGTCTGACCAAGCTGTATGTTTACCGATACCCATATATAAATTGTTGTATAGAGAGACATTATAAAATGCCCATTTTACAGTACCATCGGTTTCCGTACCAGTGCCACTAGGGCCCGTACCGCTTGAGTCACTTGTTCCTGACTCAACACACACATATAGGTTTGTGTTATTGAGTACGACATCTCCCTCTACATACGCATAATTCTGTTGCCAGAGAGCTGCTTCTTCTGCAAGAGACTCTAAAAATTGTTGAGCGTTAAAAATTCTTAATTTGTTTGTGATTATAGCTGCCATGTAATATACCCTTTGAATTGAAATTCGTTTCTTCTATTTATAAGTTTTTTACTCCCTCATTTACGATGGGGAAAATAATTCTGGTATGGACTCCCATTCACTTATAGATGTTGGATAGGCAGATGCAATTGAAGTCGCATCTTCACCCTGTTTCATATACCTTCTAATCGCACTTTCTTGTGCAATATTACTTCTGTCAGTATATTGATTAATCGTTTCTATCTTATAGTTATATAGGTCATTATCCAGCCCCTGTGGAGAAGTATCATTAAACTTTCTTCTCTCCACTGATAAGTTAGTAATTCCATTTACTGTTTGTCCATTTTGTCCTCTTGACTCTTCAGTAATTACTAGAACTTTTGGCCCAATATTGACATGAGAATCAAGTACTGCATGATAATCTCTGTCAAAAAGGTCTTGTACTCTTTTAATTGTGGTAGTTCCCCATTCATGGTCTGTTCCATCTGTTACCCCAACAAATCCGCCATCTGGTCTTCCAGTAAGAGAAAGTACTTCAGTATCAAGATATGCTGGGACAATTGCATATTCATTTTTTCCATTTGGATTTCTTATTGTAATAAATTTTGTTGTTGTAGGAAGCATTTTCATGGTGTTAAATGTTCCATTTGGTGCAAACATCTGATTATATGGAGAAGCTGCAACCTCTTCCTCTGGACTCATACGATATCTAACTAATCTATCAAATGGATATGCTTCATCGAAAAAGAATTTGAATCTTTCTAAGGACTTGTAGGTTGTACCCATAGATGGAATATAATCTGTGGGAACTCTTCTACTTCCTATTTTAATAACATATTTGTCATCACTTGGGTCTGCACCATCTCTTGTTGAACCTACCCAATACGATGGATTTCTTTCAACATTGCCCCTAAAAACTCTATCCCATCTAAATTCAATAACATCATCTGGGGTAGTAAGTGGAAGGTCACCAACACTTGAAACAAGAGTCACGGTAAATTTTGATATATTAGATATACCATCATTATCTGTATCTACATTTTGTACTTGTGTAACTCTATATCTTGCGTATGGTCTAGTTACTGTATGTTCTGCACTAGTAATAAATGCGTCTGACGTATTGTAAATCACAAACTCTCTACTAATCATATCTTCACTGTCTTCATAAAAAAATCTATAATCTGTGTAGAATTTATCTTTATTGTTTACTGATACGATTGCAACATTACTCCATGAAGTTGCAGTAGTATTGTCAGATTTTTGTAATGCATATCTACCTTCACCAACATCAACATTTTGACCAGCTGGGGTATCATCATCTGCACCTGTGAGAGAAGCCGCATCATCTTGACGATTATCGTAGGTTATAGAATATCCATGAGATAACAATTGTTTGGTATCAATTTGTGAATCTCCAGAATTTGGATATGTCCACACACCCAAACCATCCATATTTTTAGACTTAATATCTAAATTCTTTATAATTTCATAGAAAATATAAAGAATTGATCGCTTCAACTGTTTTCCTTCTACTTTTGTAAGTAAAACTAACTCACCAAACAATGCCATTCCCAATGGATGAACAACTTTTTTAATTATGTCTCTCCATTCATTTACTATTCTATTAACTCTTACAACATAAGAATAGTCTTGCCATAGATATCCATCGTGTATTCTATTATTATCTGAAAGAAATCCTTGGTCATTTAAAAATCTTCCTTCTCTTTCACACAAAATTCCTTTTATGGGAGTTACTACTGCATTACCATCTCCAAGAGTTGATAAATCTAAAGTAGGAACAGTTCCATAACCGATTCCAAAACCATGAGCAGTTGGATTCGTGCTGGATTGTACAATTTTTATTCTAGAAATTCCACCAATATTTGTTGTTATAACATTAAAACTTGCACCGTTTCCTAAAGAAGTATAACCTTCACTTTCGTCTGCAACTCTTGCTATAGGATTTCTAACATATCCTGAGCCTCCAGAAATTAGATTAACTCTACTAATAGAACCTATTGGAAGATTTCTAAAATATAAATTTACAGAGAACCAATCTGGAAGAGTTCTTGTTGCAAGAAATCCTTGTGCATTATATTCTTTTAATGTCAATCTATTATTTGCAATTTCATATTGCCATGGTTGTAATTCTTCTTCATTTGGAATTGGATTTAAATCTGAATAAAGTATCTTTGTTTTATTCCCATCAGTTGCATCAACATACTCTGTAAATCTTTGTCCTTTAGTAACTCTAAAACTTGAGTAATATGCATTATTTCCGTCATCAGTTGCATCAAGACTTTTATCAAAATCAGCGCCAATAGTAAAATGAGATGAAGTCTGTATTCCATCAATTGTTCCACCAAATTGACCAATACCAAAAATATCTTCTTTAAGTTCTCCGTTTTGGTAGACCTTAACGCCACTTGATGTGTTATAATATAATGCAATATGATTCCAATCATCTGTGGTGGCAGTATCAGTTAATAAACCAGTACTTGTTTTATTTGTATCGTCTACTGCAACTGTAAATTTTCCATCTGACCGATGAAACAAAACCAATTGATTATCGTGTGAACCAGCTTCAGTTCCATTTATTGCAAAAACAGCAGCACCATCTCCTGTATCTCCAGCGAATCCAGAACCATGATACCAAAAATCTACTGTAAAGTCTGTACTTCCTGTAAGAAGAGATGGAAGATTTGGTATTCTTACATAACCAGTATCATTAACTCTTAAACTAAAATTACCAATCTTCGGCCCGATATCTGGGTTATCTCTGGTTGCATTTTGTCTACTATTTTCTAAGTCATTTTTATATTCTTGAAACTGCAAAGTGCCAGGCACCAAATTTTCAAAGTCAAAAAGTGCAACAACATCATCAAACTTTGGGTCATGATTTTTTATTGTAACTTTGGTATTTCTTGATAAGGATTCTGAATATTGAACTGCATGGCCATAAGTAGAATTTGCATCACTGATTTCGAACTGAGTTTTTGGATATAATGCATCCGTAATATCTTGTACCCAAGTTATATCGTATTTCTGTTCTGTATTTGTAACTTCGGCCACTCTCGCAAGAGCACCAGAACCGCCTGTTCCAGTATCATTAAATTCTATTAACTCTCCAGTTATATAATTCGTTCCACCATTTACAACTTCAACACTTGAAATTTCTCCATTAGTAGTACCTTCAATTCTTGCTTTCATCCCAACACCAGAACCACCATTTGATTCATAGTTTTGTATGAACACGTTTCTAGGATAATTCGTGCCTGGGTTAGTAATATTAAATCCAGTAATTACATCAAACAATTGAGCTCTAATAATTCTGTTTTCAACTTCTCCACGACTGTTAGTATCCTCAACATGTACTAAAAGAAATTCTTGTGATTGAAAAGTTCCACTTATATTTGTAACCACATATTCAGTAAATGCAACTGAATCTTGTATTGCGTGATAATTACTTTCTGGAATCGCTGTTGCACCACTAGTCTCGCCTACTAATGCAGTTATTTCTGTTGTTTTGCCTGGCGGATTTAAAGAATCAACTATTCCTGTTGTTCTAAGACTTACTGACTGCGCCCATGTATTTTCATTTGTTTTTAATATATTTTCTTTGGGATAATAAATTTCTATATCTTCATTAAAAAATGCACGAAAAATAAATTTAAAAGATTGCACTGAACCTTTTGATTGATAAAAATCTTTTAAAAGTTTATAAAAATGTTTTTTATTTGAATATCTTGCCTTTTTAGTTTGGGTCTGTATTTGGGATGCAGTTGCACCAAGGTCTAAATTTAATTGATAAACAACTTTTATAGATACTTGGTCTGAAGGAGCTGTGAGAGTATCATTATTATAAAATTTAATTCTTTGACCTGTTATAACATAATCAGTACCTTCTGTCAATAAAGAATAATCTGTTGGAAATGTAAGACCAGCGAGTGGATTACTTGCCCTATAAGTATCCATACTCGATTCGAAAAGAGTTGGATTTGAATATACCTTTAGGTCTGTAACTCTCAGTGCAACATCTCTACCAAAATAATATGATGGTGCAAAATAAGATAATAAAAATTCTGATACAACACCATTTCCAGTATATGTGTCTGTTTGGTATTTTACTGTGTCTGCATTTGTAACACCAGTTGCATTAAAAAGTGCTTGCATTTCTGCATTGTCATCTTGTATTTCTTTTATTCTGGTTATAGAAGGAAAGACACTGGCGATTTCATATTTAAACTCATCAACAAATGTATCAAGAGTTTTATCTAAATCTCCATAATCTGCCATCCTTGTGGCAACGTCAGTAGGATTTCCCCCGACAGATAAATACTCATAATAGAGTTGCATAAATTTGACAAACTTAGTATAATCATCATCATTTGCCAAATAATGAGGCAATTGAGTGATAATGGTACTCGACAAATTTTTTAAATTTAGTACGTCCATTTTTTAACTATTCGTTGTTCTAAGGGTTACTGCTGTTTGGTCACTAATTGAATAATTGTTGTTGTATAGGTCATTATCAGCCTCCATTGTTATTGACTGATTTACATCATCTATAATTAATATCTGGTTTCTTTTTGGGAAAACGTCAAAATTTTCTGGGGTCAATCTAATATATAAATCGTTACCAGTTCCACTTGCGATACCAGTAATTGTTGCATCACTAATAGTTACTAGTCCACTAGTATAATCTATAGTCCCAGAAATACCAGTTGTTAAATATTTTTTTGTTGTACCATCCATATACCAAAATTTCAATTTTCCATCCTCACCGTCTTCTGCATAAATTAAATTAGTACTTCCAGACAACAAAAATCCATTAGAACTTAAAGTTCCTTTCTTTACTGGATTATTAAAATAAAAAGTATATGTAAATTTTGTATCTAGTAATGGAGTAGAAGTATTCATAAGTTCTACTGTTGTTTCGTTATTTGTTATAGCTGCATCTGTATTATCAATTCTAGATACTAAATTAGAATATCGAAAATAATTATTAAACTCACTTACATACTGGTCATTGAAATTTTTAATGACATCTTCGACTTTAGATTTCAATTCATCAGATGTTAATAGTGTAGATTCATCATCATATTTTACCGTAGAAGTAATAATAATTTTTGTATAGTCTGGGTCAACTAAATTTGGTAATATAGTCAACACTGAATAATCTTTTTTTAACTTTTGTCTTACCTGTTCTTTTTCCAAATCGGAAAGAAGTGTTCCAACATTAGGTCTAATAGAAATATAAACTCTTCCAAATGCAGCTGGAATGTTATCTTCCCCACCCCAAACATTTACGGATTTTGTTTGTGGATAAACTTTTGGAATAATTTGTTGATAATCTCTTAAAGTTACAGCTCTGTTTTGTCCTTCAAAACTTTTTGGTGCATAAAACTTTATTGACTCCAAAGTTTCTGGGTCAGACCCACCAAATGCATTTTGAATAACTTTAACTTCCCTAACACCACCACTAGTATCAACATCTTCTAGATTATGACTTCTTAACGCAATAACACCAGCACCATTTGCACCAGCTCCACCAGTTATTAGATAAGTAACTGTTATTTTGCTTCCACTAGGAACACCTTTACCTAAAACATTATCACCGAAATATACTTCATAATATCCAGAAGATTCTTGTAAGAAAAATGTGGTAGACACATCAGTTAAATTCATATTATTAGTTTCTTTCGAAAATGCGATAGTAGTATCTTCGTCTGGATTTTCTTGAACCATAACTTGGATGGTTTCTGTATCTACATTTGCATTTGAAAGAACAAATTTTTGATTTGGGTCATTGGTATCAACAAAGTAAGTTTCTGTAACTTGGTCTCCTTGAATAACAACCAAATCTTCTATCAAATATCTTGTTTCAAACTTACCAGCGTTTTGACCAGTTCCAGGCAATGTTTCACCAAACTTCATTGCGACCCTGTTTATTTTGGGAATAAAGTTATATGAAATTCCATCTATGTTTGTAGAGAAACTAATATTTCTAGTAATTCTAATACCAGACCTTACTTCTTCCTCAGTGTTGACAGTTTTCCTAAACAAAACTGATAGAGTAGCTTCGGATGCTCTTGCTGATGTAGGAGTATAACCAAGGAGTTTTGCTTTAGATACTACATTTTCACGAAGTCTCGCAGTATCAAGAAACATTTCGTTTGCCATCATATTTAAGTAATATGATTGATAATGAGTATTCGAGGCAAGAATATCAATCATGGTATTAAGACCAGATGCTTCGAAATCATAATCTTTAAACGTATTTGTGTTGTCCAGATTTTTCATATGATTTATGATATTTTGTTTTATCGTATCAAAATCTAATTCCGAAACTCTTATATTTTTGGCCATTATCGTAATCTCTCTATTGTAAATTCTGTTTGTAGTTCTTTAGAAACCCTTGGGATGGCATAATTTATAACGATACGGACTCTATTTTGGTCAGTCGCCCGTTGACCATAGATAGGTATAACTTTAACTGTAGAACTGATTATCCTTTTTTCAAAAGTCTCTATTATATTATTCAATCTTGTTTCCATAATACCTACGGTTATCTGATCCATAGGTTCAAATAATTCTTTGTAAATATTACCACCAAATGCTGGATTAAACTTTCTATCAAATACATTAGTCAATATCAAATTTTTCAAAGACTGTTTAATTGAATTGACATCTTTTTTAATCACAACATCTCTTGTTGCAACATTTAACATCATTTTTAGGTCAAAATCACGAAATTGATTTTGTTTCTCTGGTAAATCCCCGAGCTTTTCTTCTGAAAATTGCACTGCCATGAGTTATTCCTAAAAATTTAATTTTATAATATTTATAACCAAAATTAAGCGCCAGGCCATTGTTTATCTCTTAGTGCTTGTTGGGCCCAACGATATCTGGGTAATGAACTTCTACTTCCATTGGGGCCCCAACATCTTTTACCACCAAGGTCTATATGAGTGAACGAACTGTATACACCAATTCCTTGTATTCCAAGGTCACATGCAGCCTTAATAAATGCAGCTCTTTGAGCAGAAGACTTACCACTCATAACAACATCAAATGCCAATCCTTTCATGTGAATTGATTTTTTAACACCACCAACTTTTTTGTTGTAAGCTGGAGACCTATATGCACTTGTAATGGTAAGAGGATAACCAACCTTTCTCGCAATATTTTCTGCCACGTTTATTAGTCTTGAAGATACTCTTGGGTCTGTATGTGGTAAGAATATTAACAAATCAGAACTTGCTGGGTCGAATGTAGAGTCAGTTTCTTCATTTGCATCCTGTGGCCCGACTACATCATTTACTGGACTCTTATTATTTCTTCTTCCATCTTCAATACCACCATCACCATATTCTAATGCCTCTTTGTCATATGGGTCAGAACCGTTCTGTATCTCTATAACTTGACCAGATTGTATATCTTCAACCTCTGAATCGGAGAGAGTAATTGGTTCGTGCCAACCAATTGCTTGTTGAGTTGCTTCTTTCTTTGCCTGAGTTCCAGAACTATATGCCTGAGATGGAGAAGAACCACTATTCAAATCAATTCTTCCACCCCAAAGTTTAACACTAGGGCCTCCAGTTACATACGCATATCCTCCAGCATTGATATCAACATTTCCACCAGCTTTAACAGTAACATCCCCAGCCACAACAACAGTACAGTTTCCACTAACCGAAACAAATTTATCACCCAGTACAACTTCGTAACTATCTCCAACACACTTTCGTACAACATCTCCATTTGGATGATATTCCTCAAATGAACCAGCAGTATGGTATGTGTGTATTCTCTCAGCGCCAGGCGTACTATCAAATTCTTGATGGTGTCCAGCAATCGTACTCATTACTTGATTATATGGATATTGAGGTGCTGCTGGACTCGCTGGTTCTGAGAATGCCATGTTCGTATCTACACCGTCTTTCTTGACCTGTGTAATGGTTTCGGAACTTCTTTGACCAGTTGCAAGTCTGTTGACATCTGACTCGCCAAGGTCACTACCGCCCTTCCAAGGGGGGGTTGCTTCGGGGGGATATGTTCCAGAAGGGTCATTTAATCCTTCAGTTGTATTTGCAGCTGATATTGGTTTTCCAGGCACTGTTCCAAAAATTATTGGGTCTTGAAGATTTTGTCCATCTCTAAAAAATCCAACAACTCTAGAACCTGTAATAACTCCTGTGGGAGATGTTCCTAAACCACCAGCTGATGCACTATTAATAGGCATTATAGGTGATACCCAAGGCAACTTTTCAGTAGGTATTTTAGACTTATCTTTTGTATGAACACCAAATATTCTAACTCTAACCCTACCAAGATATTCTGGGTCATTTACATCTTCTACGACACCTTCCCACCATACAAGGCCCTGTCTTCCCATAAAAGTATCCATCTATGCCTTCTCCTGCTTAAGAATTGGTATCGGTTGTGGATAGTCAACTCCTACTGAATCTCTGACACATTCTAGTCTCATTCTATAATCATTTTTTCCTCTATCAATTTCGTGTTTGATTGCACTTATTAACCATTTACCAGAATGAAGTTTTTCATCTTTTTCATCAAAGTTAGAATTAAAATTAAGTTCTATGGTATCACCAGCTCCTAGTTTTGGGTCTGCAAAAATTCCAATTTCACACTTTAAATTATTAAATAGTTGCATGTGAAACTTTCTTCTCATAAAAATTTCTTCTTGAAAAAGTCCGCCAGTTGCATCACCAGAACCTACGCCTAAACTATTTTCTGGAACATAAAATTGAACTTCTGGTTTATACTGATATCCAGTACCAGACACATCTTGAAATGGTTTCCCAGTAATAGTTTTATAATCTGAAAAATTATCCCAAAAAGAATGAACTATTTCTTTCATTTCTCTTCCGACTATATCATGAGAAAAAACAGTAGCATTATAAAATCCACTAGTAATATTTTTTATGTTATCAAAAGTTGAGTGCCATCTAAAATAAATTGTCTTTTTATCTTCTGCATTTTGGTCTTCTCCTGTATTAAATTTTGCATCGACCAAAAATTTATTTTTTTCTTGTGCCTCTATTAGTACAGGAAAGGGTGCAAATACATACTCTCTATTATTTTCAAAAAATAGATAGGAAGCATTATCTGCTTGATAGGCTCTTCCTGCCAACCAACCCAAGGCTTTTAATGGAGTAAAATTAGGAACAATGAGTTCATGTTGGTCATCACTAGTTCTAATCATTAAATTTTTAGAAGAACCCAATTGTCCATAAACTTGGGCTGCTATCTGACTTGCAGGGCCCTCAAAGTATTCTGAAATTCTTGTATCAAAATTTTGCATGAAATCTTTTGTTACTAATTCTAAAACAAATGTTTGATTTTGACCTTCTTTGACCAGATCAGATATTTTAACTATTTTCATTGATAATGATATTGGTGCATAGAAAGAACCATCTGATAATAAATCAAATTCAATTTCTACATCTTCTTGACCTATGATTGGCAACGCACGAATATTATTACCTGTATCTAGCATCTGTATACGCATACTAACACTAGAACTGTATATATCTTCATAAAGCTCAACAATACTCCACAAGTTAACTAAATCTAGTTGAAATCCATTGTGTGACGTAATATTTAATTTATTAAATTTAAATCCGCCTGGTTTTGTACTCATAACTTAGAAACTCTTTCAACTTCATCTAAAAATTCTTTTAACTTGTCTTTTGCAAGAAGTTTTATAATTCGACTTCCTGTGTTTGCTTGTAATATTTTATCCAATCCAGTAAAGACTTCGTATTGATTTTTTTCCGTTCCTTCTAAATTGTCATATGTTGTTTTTGATATTTTATGATTTGGGGATGTAATTTTAAATTCAGACCAAATATCATTAAATTTTATTATAGGAAAAATTTTACTTCTCCATGTATCAGAATTGTAAAGAACTCCTTTTTTTATATCTGGACTTTCGCACTCAACTACAACATAATAATCTTCTGTAGTATTCTTTTTTATGTAATATAAAATATCTTGATCTGCAGCCAGTCTACTTCCGTATTCACCAAGAATTACTTTATCAGTAACATTAGAATTTCTTGGCCACTCATCTTCTACATTGATAATATTGTTTAACATCAATACCACCCAACTGTAAGTTGGAGACCCATAATATAATGACGCAATCATTTCTGGGGTTTCACTATCCTTTACTTGATACTCATAATATGCAAGAGGATTTTTAGCAAAACTTTCAGCAACCCTCATCACAGTAAAGATGTTGGTTAATTCTTTTTTACTTTTACCATCGTTGTTGATATCGTATTCAACTTTTGGAAGATATTTAAAGTGACTAGGCATTAGTAATCCACCTCAACATCGTCTTTTGTTACCTGTAATGTTTCTTGGAAAGTCAATGTCATCGCCACATTAGTAGGAGCTCCACTTCTGAAAACACCAAAAGTTCCATCTCCACCATATTGAACATCACAATCTAGTAAACTACAAGTTTTAAATTTGTGTAAATACTTTGCACCAGTATCACCACTTCCCAATACTTTATATGTTATTTGAAACGTATCAGGTATTGTATAAAACATTCCACCACCCTCAATAGATGGCAACATACCTTTTCTAAATTGTTTTATTATATTTGCAACTGCATTTGATTCGTCTTGATTTCTTGGTGCAAACTTATAACTAAAATTAAAAGTTCTAAAATCAATTCCCCTAAAAAGAACAACTTTGCCAGCATTTGATGCCGTACCAGTAAGGTTTTGCCGGCCAATTTCTCCACCCTCATTAGCAACAAAATCTAAAGTCTTTGTTAAGAGTTTACTCCCTACTTCTGTACCAGTATCAGCAAAAAAGTTGCTGATGCCTCCCTCTTCTCCCTGTTGGTTAACAAAAAATTCATTTGCAAAATTAAGTCCCATGTTTTCATATGAGGCCGTAGATTTCATTGCAATTTGTTCTGGAATATATAAACTAATAGTGGTATGAGGATTGTGTGGAGTAGTGCTTCCGTCTGAGGCAACATCTCCAGGCTGATATGCAAGTTTCTGAAATTCACTAATTTCGAATGTCATATAATGTTGAAGTTCGCCCTGAGACAAATTCAAAGGAAATCTTAAGTCTGAAGAACTCCCTGTCATTGTGGCAGCACTTTCCCTCATCTCTTGGTCTGGTGTTTTTATACCTCTACCTATTTCCATCGAATCAACTCTTCCTCTAGTGTGTTATAAATAGTAACGAAACTATTTATAAGGATTTTTCTACATGGCAAAAAGGTTTACTTACAAAGGTAGGTATATACCAGAAAATCCTAAAAAATACAAAGGTGATATATCAAATATTATATTCCGTTCTCTCTGGGAAAGAAGATTCATGAAATACTGTGACACGAACTCCTCAATCATAGCATGGAGTAGTGAAGAACTTTCTATTCCCTATATGTCTCCTATCGACAATAGATTACATAGATACTATCCAGACTTTATTATCAAAGTCAAAGGAAAGGATGGTATTAATACAAAAGTCATAGAAGTTAAACCAAAAAGAGAAACTAAACCACCAAGAAAAACAAAGAACAAAGTAAGATATATGTATGAAACAAAAACTTGGGGTATAAACTCTGCAAAATGGGCAGCTGCAAAATTATATTGTAAAAATAAAAATTGGGAATTTAAGATTTTAACCGAAGACCACATAGATACGAGAAATAAATAGTAGTATGGCAAATTTCGAACCACTATTAAAACAATTAGAAAAAAAGGGTATAAGACCCAATTCTCCAGCGGCAAGAGAATGGTTTTTCAAAAAGGTTAGGACGAGCATACTAGGAAGATTATTTTCTCGACAGCCAGGCAGAAAAAAACTTCTTAGTGCATCTGAAAGAGCAAGAGCCGTACCTACTGTTGGAAGGATGTATTGTTATAGTTATAATCCAAAATATAAAAATGAATTACCATATTATGATGAGTTTCCTCTGATATTTTGTATAGATACTTATGGTGGTGGATTTTTAGGAATCAACCTTCATTATGTTTCACCTACATATAGAATGGTAATAATGGATAGTTTGAGTAAAATAACCAATAATAAATCGTACAATGAGACAACTAAACTTGCAGTAACATATCAAACTTTGAAAGGTTTGAGTAAATTTGGTGTAATAAAACCAACAGTAAAACGATATTTGTATTCTCAAGTTAGGAGTCGATTTGTACATATTAATGCTGATGAATGGGATATTGCGATATTTTTACCAGTTGCGAATTTCAAGAAAGCATCTCAGTCCAAAGTTTGGTCTGATTCATTAAGAGAGGCAAATTGATATGTTAGATAAAGACCAGTTTTCTCCATCATCTTTTATATCTACAATTAATAAACAAGGAGTAATGATACCTAACAAGTATGTGATGGAAATACCAGCACCCCCTGTTCTGGCTGGTGGAGACCAAAACGACTTGAGACAAATTGCAGTTAGAGTATCGTCACTTGAGTTGCCTGGAAAACAATTAGCAACATCTGAAGTTAAATACTATGGGCCTTTTAGAAAATCTCCATATGCAACATTATACGAAGATTTAAATTTTACCGTGATGTTAAGTGACGATGCCAGAGAAAGAAATTATTTCACCAAATGGGTTGACCACATTATTGGTTATAATGATGCATTAGTTGAATATGCAAATATGTATACAATAGATGCAAAATTTCATTCATTCGACCCCACAGGACAATCTGTCTTTACTTGTAGTTTTCTAGATGCATTTCCTATCCAGATAGGTCAAATTGCGTATTCTTACGAGGCAGAAGCTCCAGCGACTTGTCAAATAACATTTGCATATACTAAATGGTCTCAAGAATATCATACTAGGTCTGGTGCAAATATGGGTCAAGTTGGAAACCCACAACAACCAAATCCACAATCATCTACTGTTACTCAACCAGTAGATTTAACAGCACCATTCAGTCCTAGACCTAACTTTGACCAATTACTGGCGATGCAATCTATGTCACCAGAATCTATGATTATGTCGAACATACCAAGTAATATTGAACAAAGAAGAGCTGAATTTGAAAGTGCTACTAGTTCCTTTTCTGATGTAAATAGAACAGTTAGAAGTAGCTTTGCAAACCTTTCCAGTGGGATTAGAAATCTCATTGGATAATTTTTTATAGGATATTAAAATATGTTACCTAAAATCGATACGCCGATGTACGAGCTTACGCTCCCATCGAACAATCAAACAATCCAGTACAGACCCTTCCTGATAAAAGAAGAAAAAATTCTTCTGATGGCACAGGAAGGCGAAGACCAAGATGAACAAATTCGTGCAGTAAAACAAATAATCACCAACTGTATTCTTACACCTGTTAATGTAGATAAGTTGGCCACCTTTGATATTGAATGGTTGTTTGTCAATATTAGAAGTAAATCTGTAGGAAAGATTTTACAGTTGAATTACAAACATGACTGTACGCACGAACCACCCGAAGGACAGGAATCAAAAAAAGTTGATATCAGATTTGATATCAATCTTGATAATGTTATTATTGAAAATAATGCAGACCATACTAACAATATTCTACTAACTGACAAAATCGGGTTAATTATGAAATACCCAGATTTTAAATTGTTATCTACTATTTCAAAAATGGATAATTTTGAACAAGTGTTAGATGTAGTAGTAGATTGTATAGAGCAAATATATGATGGAGAAGATTCTCATGATGTTAAGGAGTATTCAAAGGAAAAGGTAATAGAGTTCCTTGAAGAATTGACTAATGAACAGTTCGAAAAAATAAACAATTTCTTTGCAACAATGCCAACTACAATGACTAATGCTGAAGTCAAATGTAAAAATTGTGGTTGGTCTACCAGTTTTCAATTGCGAGGAATCACGGATTTTTTCGTCTAAGCCTATATCATGAAACATTATACTCCCTATATCAAACTAATTTCGCATTAATGCAATATCATAAATATAGTTTGACGGAACTTGAAAATATGCTACCGTGGGAGAGAGAGATTTATATAAACATGTTAATGAGATATTTGCGTGAGGAAGAGGCTCGTCAAAAAAATAAAAAATAAAAGAGGTAATCATGACAGAAACTAAAAAAGTAAATATCGAATTAGAGGTTGATACCTCAACTGTAGATTCTTCTAAGAATCAATTTCAATGGTTAATACATCTCGCAAAAGCAATAGATTCTTGGAGAATTTTTCCAAGAATATTCATCACAACATACATAGTGCTATTATATAAAGTGGTAATATGGTTTATGACATTGCCTACACCAAATTTAGAACAATCTGGATTAGTCAGTATCGTTGTTGGCGCTGGGGCAGCTTGGTTTGGTTTGTATCTAGGGTCTAGTAAAAGTAACAAGTAAATGGCTATTCAATCACTCGACAATGTAATAGAAAATTTAAGTTCATATAATGGTGGACTGAATAATTTATCAGGCGAATTAGAAAAACTATCAGGAACATTGGAAGGTGATACTGCTAATGTGGCATTTGATGAAGTTTCAAATCTAATAAAAGAACAAGGCAAGATGAGCGTGAAAGAATTGAAAAGTTCACGTTCTGATTTGAAAAGTTTAAAACAAAAGATACTTGAATCTGATAGAATAAGCGAAAAAGATAGAGGAAATATTTTAAGTCTACTTAATAATCAAGAAAATGTAGTTAACCAAAATGCCACAATTATGGGTCGAGCGAAAGAATTGATAGGTAAGACTATATCAGAAAATTCAGTTGATATTGCAAGTGTGGCTTCTGGTGTATTAGCAGATAGTCCTGCTCTTATGTTAGCAACAAAATTTATTGGTGATAAGTTTAATGAAAGTAGAGAGAAAAAGAAACAACAAAGACAAGAACAAATTGAAAGAGAAGAAAGAATTACGGCTGCTCAACAGCAACAAGAACAAGAGTATTCAGTATTAAGAGAACAAATTACTAATGAACAAACATTACAAAAATTAAATATTGAAAGACAAGAAGTTGTAGATAAGGCAAAAGAATTAGGAATAAATGAACAAGATTATATCGATAGATTAAAAGACCAACTAATAGAACAATCAAAAACAGAAAAATTACGAAGAGATAATGCAGAAGCAGAAAAGAAAAGAATTGAAGAACTACAAGAAAAATTTGGAATTGATGTCGCACAACCAGAAGCAGAAGTAACCCCTGTTGATTCTCCTGTAGAAAGTTCTGCTCCAGAGAAGGTAGAAGCAAAAGTAGAAGGAGTAGAAGATGGTGGAGCTTTACACGATTTAACAAAAGAAGGATTGTTTGAAAACCCACCATATCTAGAACAGATAAGAGACCTATTAAAGTTCATGATTAATGAACAAGCAAATTCTGACCTCGCAAAAATAGAAGCAGACAGAGAAGCGAAACGACTTGCACAAAGACAATTAAAAGAAATTGAAAGACAAGGAGATTTATTAAAAGAAAATAATACAATTACTGCAAACCAAGAAACTGGTGACGGTGAAGGTGGTTTGCTTGGTGATGTTATTGGCGGAATCGCTGGTGCTCTTGGTATTGGGGGTATACTTGGTGGTGCTAAAAAAGGGATAGGTGGAGCACTTAAAAAAACTGGTGGTTTATTTAAAAGTGGCGGAAGTTTATTAAAGAGAGGTGGTCTTCTTGCTGGAACAGCTGCAGTTGCTACTGGTGGGTTTCTTGCAAATAAAACTAAAAAGATTCTGGGTAATGCTCCAAGTGCAAAGGTGACAGCCCCAAATGCACCAGATGTCAAACTTAAACCAATGGACGCACCAGACCTCAAACCAAAAGTTGATGCACCAGTATCTTCTGCCAAAGCACCAGTAATGCCCGATGCACCAAAGGTATCTGCAAGTCCAAAAATTACCAGTGTGCCAGGAGAAAGTGTTGCAAAGAAAGTTGCAACGGCAGCTGAAACAACATTAGATGCAGCTAAAGGGGCATCCAAGGCAGGAAAAACGGCAGCTAAAGTTGCACCCAAAGTTCTTGCAAAATCATTCTTAAAAAATAGTGCAAAGTTTGGACTAAAGATGATACCGATAGCAGGAGCAGTTGCTGGTGGAATCTTTGCATTAGGTAGATTATTCAAAGGAGATTACACTGGTGCAGCTATGGAGGCTGGTGGAATATTCTTACCTTCAGTTGCTGGTCTTCCTGTTGATGCAGCCTTAGTTGCAAAGGACATGTACAAAGATATACATGGAACAGATTATGAAAAAGATTTAATATCAAATCCCACAGAAGCAAATGCTAAAATGGCACAACTCAAAGATTATGCAATGGAACAAATGGGTATTGGTCAAGATGCAGCCAAAGATGGTGGTGAAGAACCAAGTGTTGATGGTGCAACTGGTGAAGTAATGAATCTAAGTAAATCAGAACAAGACCTTGTTAGTTCTGCAGCTGGTGAAACAGGAATGGGTGCCACAGGAGCCACAGGGGCATCTGGCGCAGATGGTGTAAATTCTGTTAATGGCGTACAGCCAGTTGGTGGAGTAACCCCATCAAGTAATATAACACCAGATACAGGAGTTGTTCAGAATAAAACAGCCGCAGTAGGTCAAATGGCAGAACGAGAAATGGGGCCTGTAAATAATGATAGTTCTACAAATAATTTTGCCGTCAAAACATCAACTAACAATACAGTAAATAACAATCAACAAAAAACTGTTATTGGAAGTCCATTAAGAAATCAAGAATCGTCCTATAAAGAAGCACAAGCTGCTCTGGCTGGGTCATTCTAAAAAGTAGTTTTTATCTAATATTTTATATCATGTGTGCATAATGCTCGTGAGAACCATTTGAGTTCAGTAGATAAAAATCCAAGGGCATGATTGATAATATCAATGATGTCCTGTGCTTAGTATTGTCTAAAAAAGGAGAAATAAATGATTAAGAATATGTTTAAAAAATCAATCGATATGATTGACTACCTAATTGCATCTAGGTCATCATTAGATGGAACTGGATTATTATTGGGTGGAGTAGCCATTCTCGTATTTAAGTCTGTAGCAACATGGATTGCAGTTGCAATGATAGCCTATGGTCTGTATAGGATATTCATCGATACAGAATAGTTTTTTCACAAAACTTTCACATTACTTTCCAATAAATAATTATGTGTTGTTAACTAAGCAACTCAATTACAATTATTGGAGAAATTACTATGGAACTAGTAACTCTATGGATGGGTATCGGATTTCTTTTTGCTGCCTATTCTGTAATCGCAAACGATTCAGTACAAACTCTTGGTACATGGATTGCATCAAATAACGAAAAAGTAAATTGGAAGGTGATGTGGGTAGCTGCATCATCTGTTTTATTATGGGCATTATGGTATGGTTGGTATATGTACGGTGGTGATATATCGTATGGTAGACTTAACAAAATACCATTTCAAGAGATACAGTGGTATCATGCGGCTGCGCCTGGACTACTGTTATTACTAACTAGGGTAGGCGTACCAGTAAGTACATCTTTTTTAGTTTTATCTGCATTTGCATCTACGTTTATACTAGAGAAAATGTTGATGAAATCAATGATGGGATATGCAGTTGCAGCTGTAGCTGCATATGTAATATGGATTGGTGTCACTAAGATACTTGACGAAGCGAAACCTGTTAAAGAAGAACACAAGATGTATTGGAGAGTAGGTCAGTGGTTCACTACTGGTTTTCTTTGGTGGACATGGTTATCACATGATATGGCAAATATCGCTGTGTTTCTTCCTAGAGAAATACCAGTGGACTTAATGTTGGTCATAAGTGCAGTATTTGTTGCTGGACTTTGGTATATGTTTAGAGAGGGTGGTGGTAAGATTCAGAATATCGTTCTGGAAAAACACAACACTCGTTATGTCCGAAGTGCAACTATCATTGATGGTGTATATTGGATAATCCTATTCTTCTTCAAAGAACTAAATGATA